>VTLG01016950.1_pt1 | contig 14342 bp, 20 predicted proteins | sample 4694571 | NCBI WGS metagenome assembly VTLG01 (sample SAMN12604809, study PRJNA352737) | marine metagenome | biome: ENVO:00000447; feature: ENVO:00000209|ENVO:00000569|ENVO:01000036; material: ENVO:00002151; isolation source: viral sequences binned using virsorter ...
TCAGTAGATAGTTTTAATTTAGTAGCTTCAGCTTTTGCTCTAATTATCTGATTATTTCTAGCAATCTGATTTTGTCTTATCTCTTGGTCTCTTGCATTTTTTTGCATAGCCATAGATTGCTGATATTGAAGACCAGCAGATAAACCAGCTACTACTAATGTTGGGTTACACATAATTTATATTTTTACAAATTCGTAAAATAATTTTCCTTCTATTCCAAATTGTTGATGTTTGTTAATAAACGTAAAGCCCATCCACTTTAACCACGTAATGTGTAAAGTGTTCCGAGCATCTACATAATTGTAAAGAATTTTGTAATCTTTTTTCATTACATCACATACTTCTTTACTATTACGTAAAAAACTTAAACTAATTCTTTTTAAATCTTCTGTACCGACCATCCAAATTAAACCTAAAAGGCCTTGTGGTACTACACCTAGCATAGCTACTGGTGTACTTTCATCATCACAAATTACTAAAGGTACGTCACTTAGTTTTAATCCAATTAATAAACTTTCTAATGCAGGTAAACCTGTCATAGCTTTTATTTCTTGGTAATCTTCTTTTCTTAATCTTGTAGATAAGTAATGACAATCTTCTTTAGTAGCTAATCGTAAATGTGGTTTAAGACGTTCCACTTTCATAATAACCTTCCCATTCAGCATTTACAAAGTTAGAAGGTAAGTGACTGTTATTAATTAATGATATACTTAATCCTTCATTTCTACTTTGTACTGCAAATGTGAAAGAGCCATCTTCAAGATTAACTGTACCAGCTAAACCTGTTCCTACAATCGTACCTGTAAATGTTGTTGTAGAAGCACTTCTAGCTTCAGGTGTTACAGTTGCTTGAAAATAAGCTGTATCATTGTAACTAACTGTCCAGTTTCTAATTTGTAATCTACCTTGTCTTACTCTTGTTCTTGAGCCTGAAGCAAATTGGTCTCCTAAGGCCATATATTGTTGAGAGAAAGTATAAGTAAAAGTATATTGTTCTCCTACAAAATAATCATAAGAAGTTATATCTCCTGAAACAACTATTGATGTTCCACTCTGAGATACTGTAGCTATTTCTTGTCCAGCTACATTAGAAGCTGTAGAAGCACCTACAACTTTCATTGTATTATCTATTGCATAAGGTAAAGTTATTGTAGTTTGGTTTGTACCACTATTATAACTTTCACTTACACCTGATGTAGAGTTTGATACTTTTCTATCTAAATTAGTTAAATATAAAGCTGAAGTATCAACCGTAGCTGGTGATACATCCATAGTCTCTATATATACACCGTCAGACCTTTGAATTAATAAATATAAAGTAGAACCAATAAAATCTACATTTAATATTGTAGTGTTTGAATTAGCACCAAATTCCCATTGATGCCAAGAACTTTGTAATCTTTTACCATCAGCATAAAACCATTGATAAACATATAGTCTATGTTTTTCTGAGGATGTAGAGCTTAATGCAACTAAAGTATTATCATTATTTGCTAAAGCTACTTTGAATAAATTAGATGGAATATACTTAGGAATATTAGCAGTAATGTCTTCACCTCTATTTGTTTCTCCATCACTTTCTACATAGTATTCTCTAAATCCACTATATGACCCTCTGTCATAAGAAAAGAATACGTTACTTCCTGTACCTACTGGTTTTACTGAACCAGCATTATTTTCATATTCTGTTGTTACTGTAACGGTTACATTAGAAGGTGTTAAATTAGTTTGACCATCTAAGATAAATTGTGTTTGGTCAGAAAATAAAAGTAAACTTTCATCAAATGGAATTGCTGAACGCAATACTGATACTTTCGTGTGACTAACATTTAAGTCAATATTATCTGTATCTAAAACATCTGTAACTGTTTCAGGAAAAAATTCAAAAAATTCTGAAGACCTAGATAAAATTACATTCTCATCTGAAATCATTCCTAATCTATTATTAAAGAAGAAAATGTCTCTTATCTTTGCATCCACAAAACTAGGATTAGGAGCACTTATTAAATCTCCTACTAATCTATCTCCCCAAGCTGGTACTGTATAATCTGTACCACTTATTGTATAAGTTGAACCATCTGCTTGAGATAACCTAAAATTTCCGTCAGCCGTTCTAATTAATAATACTGGCATTGTATCATAATCAAATCTATATTGAATTGCAGGTTTTATAGTTTCTTCCCATACAGCCGTACTATCTTGCCATTTAACATAATAGTTATCAAAGTTATTAGAGCTGTCTCCTTTAACTTCTACTACTTGATTATTAATTCCTGTTGCAGGTAAATCAGAAAAGTTTTGAACACTATCGTAAACTATTTTACTAGCTTGATTACCATAACCATCAGAGGCACTTACTGAAAGTGTTCCTGTTGATTTAACTATTTTAAAACTACTGTCTCCTATATTTGTAAGAGTAATATTTGCTGGTGAACCAATCGCACTTTTAACTCCATCTCTAATTGTTTTTGTATTTGTAGTAGATGATGAATAAGTGGATGTTGTACCATCAATAGTTATAGAATAGTCTGTATTAGTAGTTGAGCTTCCTACTCCTTGAGTTACTTGATAAATAGCTTGTTCTACTTTACCTGTACTTGTAGCTGTATTCATAGCTACAGTCTTAGAAGCATTAACAATAAAAGTATAATCGTTTACCGTCAGGCATTTAAAATCAGTTCTAGGACTAGAAGAAGCTAAATAGTTTGTTGCATTTGTATTAGCAACCACTGTCTTAGCATTACCATTAATATCATAAACATTTATTGCACCATTAGAAATAACTACAATATATCTCTCTGTTGTATCTCTATTAATAGTATGGATATAAGTATTAGCTAAACTACTGCTAGTTACTTTTGCTACATAATTAGTTGGTGGGCGTTTCTTTAGGCCTTCAACAACATTTGAAAATCCATTTACTTGAGTTGTAGCTTGATTTTCTAAACGTAATATTTCAGGCTGTTGGCTTACGCCTCCAATTAAATTAGAGATGTTTCTTGATAATAAAGGCATAATTAAGTGTTATATTTAATTCTTGAGTTTCTATTAACTACTCTGTTTTGGTCTAAACTATTAAATATATTATGGTCAGCCGTGTCAGCTTCAGTTTGTTTTAATAAAGCTAAAGATGCTAATTCATCTCTTGAAGAGAATTTATGTATTGCATTTGCACCTAAAGTTCTATCGTGAAATATTCTACTAGCTCTAATAGTTATATATCTACGAGCTTGTTCAGGTATACTTTCAAAATCTAATAAATAAATTATTGTTACATAATCAAAATCTTTTTCCCACGTGTAAACTTCTTTAGCTAAATTAAATAAAAAGTTACCTCTTATAACTGGGTCATAAGAAGTTTTTGAATATCTTAAGTGGTCAAATTCTATATGTAATACATCATTTCCTACTACTAATTTATTATTTACATCTCTAGTTAAAGAGGCTTTCCAAGAAGTATTAAATTTCCAACCTGCTGATTGTACTTCTCTATTTACTTCATTAAGTATATTAACAGCCATACTTGCATCTACAGGTAAACTTCCAGTTAATGAATTGACTGGAGCTTCCCCAATAGTAGAAAGCATTGTATTAACAGCTTCTAATTGAGTTGTTCTTGTTGTTATTGTTGCCATAATAAATAATAAGTTAGTGGGAAGGCGAAACCATAAGTCTCGCCTTTCCCTTACGTTAGGTTAATTACTGCGTTTTGATTGAACACGCACTTTCAGGTCTAAGTATTCCGTGACCTAAAGCTAGTTTTCCAACCATTAATGTACCTTGTCTACGGATGTCGTATTCACTTTCCATACCCAAGTCCATTAGTTTAACAGTTCCAATCGCTGATTTATGGAAAACAACACCAGCTATATATTGTGCATCCACATTATATGTGTTGTTAGTTCCTGAAATAGCAGAAGATTGGTCAGTGAAAGCAGTAACAGCAGTGTTGCTTTTTACGATGTTGATGCCTGCAACTTTAATTACAGTACCATCAGCGTACACACCATTAGCTCCACCAAAATCTCTGTTAAGAATTTTATCATTCTCAACTAAATTGTAGTAGATTGCAGGTGTTACAACACAGTATCTATCTTGAGAAGGCACATCTCTTTCGTCAAGTGCTTGAGCACAATCAAAAATTGATGTGATTAAAGAAGATGCGTTAGTTTTAGCGTCAGCGTCTGTAATTTCAGTTCCACCGTTTCCACCAGTAATAGTAGCAGAACCTTGTGAAGCTAATACAGCCAACTGAAGTAGATGTTGGTCTACTTTATTTGCTAATGCTCTTCCCATCTCAGATGAATAGATGCTTCTTACGTCATAGTGATTTTTAGCTTCGTCAATATTAGCTAAGAACGCACTAGATAATAATAGGTCATCTATGTTGATAACTTTTTCGTTATGCTTTACTGAGCTACCAGTTATTTCGTTTCCTACCGTGTGGTAAGAAGCACTTGTAGTTCCCACTACTGGAAACTGAGCACTTTTACCTGATTTGATAGAACGAGTAGTCGTCATTCCTAACATTTTGTTTTCTCTAGCAAAAGTCGCTAGGACTTCCCCTGAAAAAACCTTTAGAAATAAGTCATTATAACCAGTTCCTGTTGCATTAACTAAACCCAACCTTGAAGGACTAGCATTCGCCATTTTATTTTCCTTTGTTAGTTAGATTAATTAAACACCATACATACATCAATCGTTATCTCTTATTTCATATTCGCAAATAATCGTAAAAGGCAATCTATCTTTGTAAGGGCACTCCTCTTAATGAAGAGTGAGTGTCTTAGAATATTATTGCACCAAATATAAAACCAATAGTAAACCATACTATTTCAGTTCTATAATATAATGACCAATTTTGGATTTTAGAAATCATATCAGGAATTGTCATTTAGCGTAATCTCCATATTTATCTTTAACTATTTTAACTATTCTTATTCTTCCCATATCTTCTTCAAGAACAGCATCTATTTCACCACAAGCCATTCTTACGTTTTGTGGGTTTACACTTCTCTCAACCGTTCTTTTCATTTTAAGGCAGTCAGACATTTTTTGAGACTTAACATAAGTGTGTTCTATTACTCCACCTTGATAAAACATACATAGTGCTATTACACCTTTAGTTATGACTTCCATTTGCTCTTACCTTATCTTTTAATTTTTCTAATTCTACTAACAATCTATCTACATCTTTTTGTAATCTAGTTATGTTAGTTGCGTTATGTCTGCTCTCTTTTAATTCTTCTTGTATATCTTCAATATCTTTAAGAGCATCTTCTATTAATAAAAATTGTTCTGCATCTGCTGGTAAACTTCCCATTTCACCTCTCGGCCATTTAATAGAAAATTCTACAGCTTTATCTAAATCTTTCTGCATCAACTCTAATTGAGTTGAGTGAGAATTTAATTTTTCAGTTATCCCAAAATAAGCCCACACAGAAATTGCGACTGCAATAATTATACTAATTAAGTTCTTAATACTTAAATCAATTCCTGAGTTTTCACGGACTTTGAGAGACTTCATTGTAATCTAATATTTCTTTTTTGCAGAAGGTTTTTTAGGTTTCTTATTTTTCTTCTTTTTCTTTTTCATTATTTTTTCTTAAATTTATTCATTGTAGTTACACCAAATGATGCACCTACTATTGTTAATATTATGTACCAAAACATAGGGTCAGCATTTTGTAATATTGTCCACCCACGTTCCATAGCGTTTTGTGTGTATGGAATAAAATGACAAGCCATTAAAATTGTAAAAAATACAACTAACCACTCGTCTTTCCAGCTATGCTCTTGTTGTCTTATTTGTTCTACAGAAATAGTTTTAGTAGCTTCTATTTCTTTAGCTTTAATAATTTTATCCTTCTCCATTTTATGCTGAATAGCACCAATAGTTTTATCAGCTACTATTCTAGTTAAAGGATTTTTTAATAAAGGTAATATAAAGTTAAGCATTTCTTGACCTATTATAGGATTTAGACGTAGCCGATAAATTTTTCGGACTATTATTTCTAGGGTTTCCATCCTTATGATGTACGTCTTTTCCCTTAATTTTCACTCCCAGTTTTTTCTTTGCAATACGCCTCGCTAAGTTTCTACTAGCTCGGTTTTTCTTTTGCTCAGGCCGAGAGTGATAATTATTGTATTCGCTTTTGTAGTCTCTAGCCATTAGATAACATTAGAATTTTTAATCTTCTGTTCTACGTCATTTCTAAAAGCTGGGTCTTCAGCATACTTAGGATTATTAATATCCGTAAGCATTTCTGCTACTGAACGATAAGCACCTTTAGAGCTATCAGCTTTGTCTCCACTAATTAAATTAGGCTCATTATGAACCTGATTATATTTAGCTTGCATACCTGATATAGCCATTTGTGCTTGGTCTAAAGAGCCACTATCCATTGTATCGTTAAATGCTTTTACTTCACCTTCACTTAAATTTTGTGAAGCCCATTTAACAATATTTTCATAGTTCTCTTTACCCCCTACAACTGATTGAACACTATTAACGTGCTTATCAGCTAAGGCTTGTTGTCCAGCTATATAACCATCTACAACAATTTTATCTAAACCATTCTTAGCTAAGTCAGCATAAGATTTATCTGAAAGTTTTCCACTCTCAGCAAATTCATTATAATAATTATCTAAGTTAAAGCCTAGTTGTTGTTCAGCTTCTTTTTGATTTACTTTAAGTTGTTCCATAGGTTTAGGTGCATCAGTATTAGATGTTTCCTCTTTTGGAGTAGACATCTTCTTTTCTAATTCACCATAAGCCTTTGCTAATTCTTGTGCATTAGCAAATTTTTCAGGAAGCCATTCAGGTCTAGTCTCAGAAGTCTCACTCTTTGTTTCAGGAGTTTGAGCCTCTTGGGTTTTTTCTTGAGCCTTAGCCTGTTCTTCTAATGAAATATTATTTTCATCAGTGCTTATTTCTACTTTTTCTACCATTATTCCTCCGTAGTAGGCATACCTTGTTGTTGAGCTAATGTTCTACCGATAGTGTCAGGTGGTATATTCCCTGCTATCTTTTCGCCAGCGTTTGTTATAGCTTGTTGCTGAGCATTAGCTTGCATTTGCTCTTGTTCTTGTTGTGCCTCTGCTTGTAAGTCTTCAGGTGATTTAATTAAACCTTTGACTTCAATACCATCAGCAGTAGCTAAACGAGCTATAGCTTCAGAAACATCAACGTATTTTACTACTGCTTCAGCTCCTAAAGTACCTGCTAAGGTTTGCAAAAATTGTACTAATCTATTTCTATCGTTACCTCTACCTAATGCTTCAAGACCTGTTACTATTTTAGGTCTAACTACTTTCTTAGGAAGACTTGGTAATTTATTACCTTTTTCTAATATCGCTATTTTTCTTCTAACAAATGGTAATTGAAATTCTTGAGATAAAATGCCATAAATACCACCTAAACTATCTTGTAATTCTTGAGCAGTTAATTTTACTTCTTCTGCTGTAGTTCTTTCACTATCTCTAATAACAGAAGCATTTAATAAAAAGGCATAAGATAATCTTTGTTCTATCTTAGCCATAGTTTCTTGAGCTACTCTAAAGTCTGCAAATTTCTGTACTTGTAATGTAGAAACATCATTAGCATCACCTTCTATGATTGCTCCATTTTCTGATTGAGCTAATGCTCTAGCTCTAGTCGTACCATTAGGTTTAATTAAGAATAAAGTTTTAGCTGAAGCAGATGAACCTTCTACGATTGCTTTAGTTAATCCCTCAAGCGATTTTAAGTCTCCAAGATATTCCTCAGCGTAACTACGGCCATAGTTTTCTCCATCAACTCTAATCATTCTTAAAGGCATATATGGAGTTTTATCTATTGGATAAGTACCATAAGTCTCTTTAATTGTGATACCTTTAACTTCTTGCATAACTTCAAATTTATTTTTCTTTCTTTTTACGCAAGTATATAAGTCGCAAGTTTTATCACCAATTTGTTCAGGGTCAGTTGTAGAGTAAATAGCTTGTTGTACTTCTTCAGGAAGCACATTTATATTTACACTTTCTTTAGTAATAATTTCTAATACGTTACCCATTGGGTCACGCTTACAAACATATCTATCAAGAGGAAAAACTCTTAGTCCTTCTTTAGATACAAATAATAAAACATTACCTCCAACTATTAAATGTTTAATTGCTTCAAATAAAGCAACTCTGTCAGACGATATTTCTATATCTTCCATTACTGCTTTTTCTACTTCAACTAAACCTTTATCAATTTCAGTTTTTAAATTTTCATCACCTTCCATATCTTTCAATACAAAGTTATCTATTGAAAATCTAAAGAACGGTGCGTTAGGGGGAAGTAAAGTTAATAAGAGTTTGGATGCTAAATTGTTTACGCCTCTAGCTCCAACTCCTTGATAAGTTGTGTAGAAACGAGTTGTAGAAGTATGGCCTTCATCAGGTATAAGAGTAGGAATTGTATATTGAGAGCAGTCTCTTCCTCTTTCAAGGAATAACTCTCTATCTCTAGCACATATATTGTAACGACCTTCTATAGTGTCAGAGTTATAGCCTACGCCATAAGTTTCACTAGCCATTTAATTAGACACCTCCAACGATAGGTATTCTTAATTTAGATGAGCCAACTCTTTTTCTGTCATACGCAGAAGCCTTCGCACTCGCACCTGTCATTGTATAACCAGCAGGTTTAGCACTTGCTTGTTTCTGTTCAGTAACAGCAGGAGCTATAACTACAGGCTCAGGTGGTGGTGGGGGAGCAGGCATTTTTGGTCTAAATATTGAACCACACATACTATTTTTCCTCCAATACGTTTTCTGATTGTTGCTTGTGTTTTTCGTGTAAGAAATTAATTACACTTCTTTGTCCACTTCTAAAACATATTTCCTTGTACTCCATAGTAATTGGTGGAGACCTTTCAGGAAATAACTTGTCTAAAGCATCCAGTAAATCTTTAGGGATTACTGGTAATTCTAAGTCTTTAATTGCTTTTATTATTTTCTTATTATTTTTATCCATAATTATATCTAAAGTGATGTTTTTATTTAGGAATAATCTCTTTCTAATATCATTTCTAAATAATGAATTGCTTTTTTAATGTCTTTTTCTTTACCTTTTTTCTTATGTCTACAAATATATTTAATGGCATTACCTTCAGCAAATGGAAGATTATTTTCATTAATAAATTCAGCAGGCTGTATTTTCATACCTGAATAATGGTCTCCATCAACCTGCTTATTTAAACTGTCATAAGTAGTACCTTTAAACATATCTTTATTTGTCATTACATTTACAAAGTTTTTCCATTAACCTTCCAATTTCTTTATCTTTATGTGAAATATCTTTATCTTTTTGAAGTAACTCTATGGTTTGTCGGTCTGTTAAAATATCCATATCTTTTTTAAGTTTTTCATTTTCTTTTTTAAGCTCCTCAACCTGACGAGTTAAATCATTTTTACCTCTATCATCAGCTTCATAAGTGACTTCATTTTCGTAAGTTAAATCTTCGGAGCTTGCCATAATATAGGTTTCTTTGTTTTAAAATTATAATCGGTACTTCTTAATATTCGTGCCATTCTAGCTTGAAGTAGAGCTTCTTTAATTGTGTGATTATTTAACAACTGCTTTCCACATTTCAGGTAAAGTTTTATTAACTTTAAATAAAACTCTTTCAGCTTTAACAGCACCACACTTTTCTAATCCTTTATAGCCATCACTTAAATCACCTACTAAAGTTTGAAACATAAAATTATAATCTGCTGTAGGCTCATCTACTAACTCTGTATGATTATCGTGCATAAAGTGATGGAAACAAGGTATTGTTCTCATATCTTTATCTGCACTTAATATAATACAATCATCTTTAAATTCAGATGTTGCAAGAATACCAAGAGTATCATCACCTTCTAATGTAGGAAATACTCTTACATCATATTTAGTTTTTAAATAATCTTTAAGAGCTTTAAGAATAATAGGTTTTCTTATTTTACGTCTATGAGATTTATATTCAGGTAATAATTTTTTTCTAAAATTATCTTTATCATCTAAAACAATAACTATATCTTTACAGTTAAGTTGTTTTAAATATCTATTTAATTCATTATCTACTATGTCTTTTCCTGTTTTAGCATCAGCGTGTAATGTCCACATATCGTGAGACCACTCTGTAGCTACTTCAATAGCAGAGGCAATTCTATATACTAATATAGAACCATCTACTAATAATGTTCTTTTCTTAGCTCTTATCTTTCTAACCATAACTACTCCAATTTAAGTTTTAATTTATTAATTTGGATGACGTTACTCATAGGAATAGTTGTTGTATTTCCACCTTCCTTGATTGAGCCATCATCATCCCAAGTTAAGTCACTCATAACCGTGACTTCAGTTGCGTTCTTATTGATTAACCAGCCTGTTGATAAACAGTTGCTTAATTTTGTTTTCTTTGCTTTTTTAATTTCTGTCCATTCAGCCGAGCTGTTTGCATCAACCCAATGAATAAAAACAAAGTCATTTACTTCAGGAAATGTTTCTGTCTGAAAACTAGGTATCTTATATTTACTTAGTAGCTTCAGGCTTTTGTATAGTATCTTCCAAATTTTCATTTTTTAAAAATCCATAATTTAAAAGCATCTCTTTCCTTACGATTAGACACTTACTTCTATATCCATCACCAACCATTCTAGGTTTGACACCATTGGCTAATAATTTTTTAACTATTTCTTTAAGAATTTTTACTGGCATTATTACAAAACAGAATAAGCCATCCTTATCTTGAAAAGCGTGTACCCAATATCTAGCTTGAGTTACATTTATTCCTGAAGGTTTTTTATTACATTCTAATTCAATCGCAATATTACCTGTCTTAGTCCACCAATCTCTTTCTGTCTTGACTTCAAATTCTTTCCCATTTAAACCTAAAATTTCTGCTATATTTTTTTCACTGTCCGTGCCATATTTCAGGTCAGTGATAAAATCATATTTGCTAAATGGTTTATTCATAAGGGCGTATGGTGAAATTGGTAAACACAAAGGACTTAAAATCCTTGATACTTCGGTATCTCTCAGTTCAAGTCTGAGTACGCCCACCAACTAATGAGTTTCACTCCAATTATTTCCTATGTGATACTCAGCATCTAGTGGACACCTAAAATTAAAATGCGTACCTGCATCCTTAATTGATTGTACTGCTAGTTTACCTATGGTATCAGCAAGAGTTGGTTTAACTTCAAGCTGTAACTCATCGTGAATATGAGCAACCATAGAAACATCTTTTTGTGTGTAATCATTTTCTTTAAATTTCCTATGTAAGATTATTGTTGCTTGTTTAATTATAAGAGCACCAGCAGATTGAATTAAAGTATTCAAGCTACTATGCTCACTTCTGATTAAAAGTTTTCTTTTATCTAATCCATATAAAAAATTATTATTTCTATACCTAACTAGAACATCATCTTTTAATTTTTTTAGAGCTGGTAAGTTTTCTAAAAGTTTTCTTCTGAGTTCTTTTCCTTCTTTAATTCCACCTTCAACAATGTCGCCAAGCCTTTGATTTCCTGCTCCGTAAATGAAAGCATATATTGTAGTTTTAGCTTGAGCACGGCTGGTAAGTCCGAGAGCTTTTTGGTTTTTGGTATGTATATCGCCACCAAGTAAGTCTTCTTTAAAACTCCCATTATCGTAATTAGTAAGAAAATGGGCAAGACAACGTAACTCCAAGCCACTAGCGTCACAACCGATAAGGCTGTAGCCAGCACTAGGAATAAATAAAGCCCTACACTCTTTACCAAATGGTACGGAGTTAGAAGGTACTTGAGCAACATTTGGGCTATTGTGGGTACACCTTCCTGTGACTGCTCCGTTTTCAATGACTTGTCCATAAATTTTTCCATCTCTTTCTAATTTTAACCATCCGTTTTTTCCTTCAGATAATTGTGCAATTCTTTTTTGTATTAAAAAATGTTCTGATAATAATTTAGCTTCCTCATAAGGAAGACTACTTAAAACTGTTTCATCAACTTTAGGACTACCATCAGGTGTATATATCTGAGGCTTCCATCCTTTAGCTATAAGTCTACTAGATATGTGGTGTCTACTATTAGGATTAAAAACTTCATCTTTATATCTTTTAATAGGTACACCCTTAACATAACCTTTAGCTTTGTTATCTCTTTTTGGCCTAAAGGTTTCTACAAATACTTTTCTTATTGGGAAGGCTGAAGCTAGAAGAGCTTCCAACTCCAACCTTCTTTTTGCAAGTGAGGCATACAGCTTCTTTGCAGAAGCCACATCAAAGGTAAATCCTTGTGCTTCTTGGCGAACAATACATTCGGCAAAAGAGTGCTCTAGCCTTATTGCTTCAGGAGAATATTTTTGTTTCAGAATTAAGTTATATAACTCTAAGGTAACATTTACATCTAACTCACAATAGTCTTGCATTTCTTTAGACCATTGAGAAAAATCTCCTGTTTTTATAAAGTCACCTTTTCTTAAACCAAGTCTGTAACCCCACGCTTCTAAAGAGTGTCTTCCAATTAATTTACTGGGTACTTGCTTTAGTCTAAAATCTTCGTCTGTTCTATTAGTCCATATCAGCCTGCTACATAATAAAGTATCAAATACTTCTCCTTTGTATTTAAAATTAGGATATAGTTTTTTGATTACTTGCAGGTCAAATTTTAATATATTGTGACCAACTAATAAGTCAGCATCACTTATAATTTTTAAACCTTGCTCAATATTATTATAATCAAAAGAGCCTATTAATCCTGTTTCTATATCTCTTGTTACTATACAATGGATTTTTGTTGCATCTGATAAGAAACCATTAGTTTCTATATCAAATATTATTTTCATTAATTCATTACTTGTATTTTTATATTTTTGATTGTTGGTATGATTGATGCTACTTCATCAAAAGCATTAGTTAATATTGTTTTTGATTTAGCATTTTGTACTAAAAGTATTGGATATACATTTGGGTATTTTAATACCTTATGAATTAATCCTAATATCTTTTTTAGTATAGAGTATACATATAATTTATCTGTATCATCTAATTCATTAAAATCCTGATTAGTTTCTAAATAAGCATAAAGAAAATCATTAATGTGTTTGTCTAATTTCTTCTTGCTCATCAAACTTCCCTTCAGATAATCTCCCAGTGTCTTTGTCATAATGTAAGTAGGTGCAAATTCCTGTCTCTCCTGTGTATCTATTTTTTAAACATCTAACTGTCATAATATCTTTGTACTCATCAGATTGTTGATTACGTTCACAACCTAAAACTATATCGGACAGTTGAGCTATAGCGTGACTTCCTCTTAAATGACTAAGAGAAGTTACAGCACCTTCTTCGTGACCATTCTTACCTTCAGGTCTCTTTAAGTGAGACACTAAGATTAATCCAAAATTTAATTCTTCTACTAATGACCTAAGTTTAGTTAAAGTATTATCTATTATTCTTCTTTCACTTTCACCTTCAAGGCCACTGATTAATATAGAGAGGTGGTCAAGTACAACATACTTACAATCACAACCTCTAACTAAATATCTAATTTTATTTAAAAGATTATTACTTTCCGTAGAGCCAAAATGGTCTAGGAAGTAGCATTTACTTTTTATTTTATCAAACTCGGCTTTTAAATTTTTCTCTGAAATTTTTTTGCGTTCTTCAGGTAAATGAATTAATTTATTTAAAGGTATTGAAAGTAATCCTCTTATACTTCTAGCTACATTTTCTTCTAAAGCTATGTAGCCAACAGTATTACCTTTATTAATTAAATCGTAAGCTATCTCACGGCATACTTGGCTCTTCCCAGTTCCTGAGCCTGCTGTAAGTGTAACTATTTCACCTACTCTAATTCCTTTAAGTTTATTATTAAGACCTTCCCATATATAAGGTACAGATGTCTTACTATCATCACTTATAACTAAATCCCAAGTATCTTTACCTGCTATAATACCTTCAGGCGTATAAGTAGATGCACCCCAAATAGCATCAATGACTTCTTTACCTTTGTCATTAACTAACATTTCGTTAGCATCTTTAAGAGGTAATCTACCTATCTTAGCCTTGCGAGGAGATAATAATTTTGCACATTCAACTGATGCTTTTTTACCAGCATCATCATTATCAAATAAAAATATTACGTTTTCAAATTTTTCTAACCACTCAATAGATTTCTTTACATACTTCTTAGCTGAAGCACTTCCACTTGGTACAGATACTACCGGATATTTATTACCTTGTATTTTAGAAACTGACATACAATCAATTTCACCTTCAGTAACAATAACCATCTTACCATTATCTCTCCATTTATTTATTCCAAATAGAGTGACTTCATCCATATCACCA
>VTLG01003751.1_pt1 | contig 14341 bp, 17 predicted proteins | sample 4694571 | NCBI WGS metagenome assembly VTLG01 (sample SAMN12604809, study PRJNA352737) | marine metagenome | biome: ENVO:00000447; feature: ENVO:00000209|ENVO:00000569|ENVO:01000036; material: ENVO:00002151; isolation source: viral sequences binned using virsorter ...
CATACCAAAAGAAAAAGACAAGTTAGTTGGCCACAGAGATAATAACCTAAACGTTATACAGGGTGGCGTACAGTTTGACGTGCCAAAAGCTAATTCACGTTGGCTACGCAAGACAAAAACACAATGGCAAAGCTATTGGGACAGTGATTTAGCTAAAACTGCACAAATTGTTGATTTTCCAGCATTTTATAGATTATTTCAGTTTTATGATGAAGCAGAGCGTGCAAACAGAACAATACAGTCAATGGGAAGCGCTGGACTAATTGATGTAGGTAGTAAAGGCCAACCAGTAGTAAATCCATTAATAAATTTAACTTTGAAGCTTGAAGATAAGATACTTAGATTAGAACAAGAATTAGGCCTTACGCCTTTAGCGCGCCAGCGTCTTGGAATAGCGTATAGTGAAGCACAAACTGGATTTGCACAACTGCAAAAACTTTTAGAACTAGATGATCAAAAAGAAATTGAAGATCCTAGACTTAAAGTATTAGAAAATAACGAAGTCAAAGAAAAAATAGATGTAAAGGAAAAAAATGGATAAAGAAGAAATGTATAAACCTTTGCCAAGTTTTTTGACAGTAGATAAATCAGAAATACATGGACTTGGAATATTCGCAACAAAAGATGTTGCTAATCAGACAAATCTTGGATTGTCCCATGTAATAATTGATAAACCTAATATATTTTTAAGAACGCCACTAGGTGGTTTTATAAATCATGTTTCAGAAGATCCAAATTGTGTGTTAGTTAGAGATATAACATTTACAAACTTGTTTTTTATTATGGCTATAAGACACATCAAATCTGGTGAAGAATTAACAATAACCTATCAAAGCTATAATCCAGAAGAAGAATAATGAAAGATAGTTGGATTTATCTAAAAGACGGAACAAAAGTACACGTATCTTGGATAGATACAGAATTTGAAGTAATAGATGAAGAAGAATAATGCGTGAAATATTTAACATTTACAAAATAACAGAAGAAGATCTTATGAAAGATTTACATGGCCATGAAATTGAAGAAGAAGAATAATGATATTTGATGAAGTAATTCTTGATGATCTTGATGATGAATTGGATTTGGAACAATGTCAGATACACAACAAATAGTATTACCAGAAACAAAAGGATCAAGGGTTGTTAAATTTATAGAAAATTTTTGTGTACATGGTGAGGGCGATTTTTATGGTGAAAAATTTCTTCTTGATGATTGGCAAAAAGCAATAATCTATGAATTGTATGAAGTAAATAAAAATGGATCAAGAAAGTTTAGGGAAGCATTAATTGGCTTGCCTAAAGGAAATGGCAAGACTGCATTAAGTGCTTGTATTGGATTGTATGAGTTACTTGGATCTGGTGTAACATCACCACTTGTTGCAGTAGCGGCGGCTTCGTATGAACAAGCAAACCTAGTTTTTGGAACTATGAAAACAATGTGTAACGAAAGTCCATTGTTACAAGATATGGTTATAACTTACGAAAATGAAATTCAAGTTAAAAATGCAAGTGGTCGTGCATTTAGAGTAGCGGCGAAAGCTGGAACTGCTGACGGTGGCAGAAACAGTTGTTTTATAGCAGATGAAATACATGAGTGGAATAACATCAACTTAGAACGTGTTCATTATGTTTTGAGTAATAACACTGCAAAACGTAGGGACGGTTTAGTTCTAAATATTACAACTGCTGGTCATGATCTTGACAGTATGGCAGGCAAGATGTACCAACGTGGTTTATTGAAAGAAAGTGGTAAACAAGAAGATCCAGAGTTTTATTTTAAATGGATAGGTGCAACAGATGATCAAGATCCAAGTGATGAAAAACTTTGGGAAGCAGTAAATCCAGCAATAACAAATGATTGGTGGCCAGTTGAAAATTTAAGACGCAGGCATAAATCATTGCCAATAAATGAATTTCAACGTTATCACCTTAATCAGTGGACTAGAACAGAAGAAGAAAGCTGGATAAAAGCTGAAAATTGGTTATCTTGCCAAGATACACAACTTGAACTTGAACAAGGCGAAGAAACCTTTGTTGGTATTGACATGGCACTTAGACATGACAGTGTTGCTATTGTTTATGGACAAAAAGATGACAATGAAGTTGTCAACATGAAAGCTAAGATATGGAAGCCAGAAGATCAAGTTTATATGGATTACCAAGAAATTGAAGCGTATGTTATTGAATTGATGAAATTATATAAAGTAAAAGAAGTTGCATACGATCCAGCGTTTTTTGAAAGATCTGCGCAAGTTTTGTTAGATCGTGGCGTTCCAATGGTAAACTTCCCGCAAACTCATAGTCGTATGATCCCCGCTTGTGGGAACGCATACGATATGATTGTAAACAATAAAGTAAGACATGACGGTGATCCAACGTTTACTGATCAAGTAATGTCAGCGGCGCAAAAAATAACAGACATGGGTTGGCGTTTGTCCAAAGGTAGATCCAAAAGAAAGATTGACGCATGTATTGCAATGGTGCTTATGTTGGATCGTATAACTGCACCGATACCAGAAGAAGATGATCCAGAAGTGTCTATAATCAACCTATGAATAATTATATAACAACAATCGCAGATCTTATTGGTGTAGCACTTATAATTTATGGTGTATATACAGTTAATGTATCACTTGCTTATATAGTAGGTGGCGCATTTATAATATTAGGAAGTTATTTACAAGCTAGATGAGTTTATTCAAAAAAACGGAAAACAGGGACGCGGCACTTGGTAACTTAGTTGATCTTCTTGCATTGCGTGAGGGTGGCTTAACAAACCAAACTGGCGAAAAAGTCAATGAAATGTCTGCACTTGGCATATCAACTGTTTATTCTGCAATTTCTTTACTTGCTGACAGTATTGCATTACTTCCAATTAAAACTGTTAGATATGATAGTGAAAAAACTATTTTTACAGACAAACCAAAGTTTTTAGAAAAACCAAATCAAAACCAAACAATTTTTCAATGTATTCATGAAATCATAACTTCGCTTGCAATGCACGGTAATGCGTTTGTTTTGGTTGATAAAGATAAGCAAGGGCGTCCAATTGCAATGCAACCTATACACCCAGAAAAAGTAAAGTGCGAAATGCAAGGAAGTGAAAAAGTATTTATGTTACAAGGTGCAAAAGGTGAGTATTCAAGAAGAATTACAAGAAACAACATGTTGCATTTTACTTGGTATCAATATCCCGGCCAATTAATGGGGATCAGTCCATTACGTACCCAAAGTAATACTTATGGATTAGCATTGGCAATGGAAAGACATATTGCACAATTCTATGGACAAGGTGGAACACCGTCCAGTGTTTTAGAAACAGATAGAGATCTGACAAGCGAACAAGCAAAAACCTTAAAAGAAACATGGCTTGGAAATCATAATAGAAACAGAAAACCAGCAGTTCTTACAGGTGGATTAAAATGGAAAGCAATAAGCGCTTCTGCTGGGACAGAGCTTATAGAAGCACGTGAACAAATAGTTCATGAGATTGCAAGAGTATTTAGAATACCAGCACACATGTTGCTTGCAAAAGACGGATCAAATGTATATTCAAATATTGAAAGCAACGGATTGCAATTTATTCGTCATACACTTCTGCCGTGGATTAGAAGAATAGAGGACGGATTGACAACATTGTTACCAAACAAACAGTATGTGAAAATGGACACTGCTGAATTTGCGCGTGCAGATCAATTAAGTCGTGTAAGAAGCTTCCAAGTTGCAATTTCTTCTGGGATCATGACACCAAATGAAGCAAGGGCAAAAATGGATTTAGAGCCATACGCAGGTGGTGACAAATTTTATTTAGGTTTACAAGGTGCAATGGTTGATCCAACTATTGAGCCACTTGGAAAAGATGAACATAGTCCAACAGAAACTTTAACTGAAGTTGAAGAATAATGCCTTACAGTATAGAAGATAACAATCCAGATTGTAATGGATTTGCAGTTGTCAAAGATGATGATAAAAAAATTATGGGTTGTCATGAAACAAAAGAAAAAGCACAAGATCAAATTACTGCACTAAATATTTCAGAACAAGAATATCAAAGGCAATCTATGCCAGAACAAGATCTTTATGAAACAGAAGAAGAAGCACTTGCAAAAGCAAAAGAAATAGGTTGTGTAGGTACACACACACATGAAGTCAATGGCAAGATTATGTATATGCCTTGTGAAAAAATGGAAGATTATACAAAACTTACTGGTGGCGAACATACAGATGAAGATGATCCAACTTTGCAATATAACAATGACGATCAAGAAAAAGAACAACGTCAAGTTGATAGAAAACCACCTAAGTTTATGCAAGAAAATGCACAACGTGGATTGGATAATTTAAACAAAGCTGGTGACGGTTTAGTTGACGAAACTGTTAGACAAGCAAGAATAATGGCAAAAGGCGATCCATTAAGTATTGACAAAATAGTAAAAATTAGGGCATGGCATGCCCGTCATATTAGCGATCTTGATCGTGAAAAAAGCAATCCCAACGATCCAGATACTTGGAAAGCGTCAGATGTGGCCTTTTTGCTTTGGGGTAGCAACCCATTTACAAATCCTATGGAAGCACACGATTGGGCAGAAAGAAAGATTGCACAACTTATAAACGCTGGCGAATATGAGCCAAGACAAAAAGGAAGCGATAGTTCTACACCAGCACCAAAAAAAGATCAAATAAAAGGAAGTAAGAAAAATCCAAAGGGATCTGCAACAGGTAAGAAAGGTGGCATAAAATTTAGCGAAGCAACAGAAAAAGCTATTAGAGGACGTATTGAAAAACATAATGAAGATGTCAAAAGCATGGCAACATGGCGTAAATTAAAAATGGGTACTGCAAAAGCAGTTGTTAGACGTGGCTTTGGTGCATATAGCACTTCACACCGTCCGGGCGTAAGTCGTCAAGCATGGGGATTAGCAAGACTTCGTGCATTTAGTTATTTGTTAAAAAATGATAGGCCACAAAATCCAGCTTATAAAAGTGATAACGATCTGCTTCCAGAACAACACCCAAGATATTCAAAGAAAGAGGAAAAAAGTATGAACGATCAACATATTGAAGTATTAGATCCAGTGGTTGCTATATCAAACACTATGGAAACCCAAAAAAGGTCAACTAATCTAAAAGAAATGGAAAGACAAACTGAAAATAGAAGTTTCACATTTAGCGCAGTAGAAGAACGCAAAGAAAACGATAATAACACTTTGTTGTTTACTGGTTATGCTTCTGTCTTTGACAAAGCGTATGGTGTACGTGATAGCAAAGGTGTATATGAAGAAACAATAAAACAAGGCGCATTTAAAAAAACATTACAAGAACAAGATGATGTAAGATTTTTAGTAAATCATGACGGTATTCCATTAGCAAGAACATCTTCTGGAACTTTAGAATTAGAAGAAGATGATTACGGATTATTCGTAAGAGCAGAATTAGATCCAAGTAATCCTACGGTTGCAGAAGTTGCTAGTGCTATGAAACGAAATGATCTAAACGAAATGTCATTTGCATTTCAAGCAATCAAAGACGAATTTGATGAAAGTGGTCAAAACAGATCAGTAAACGAAGCAAGACTTTTTGACGTGTCAGTGGTTACTTACCCAGCTAACCCGTGGGCAGGTGCAAAATTACGTGGATTAGATATTGAAGATCTACACAAAGAACTTGTTGAAGCAAGATCTGGTGACAAAGCAACAGAAATTTTAGAAAGTTTTATTAACAAAGTTGAAAGTATTACGGACAATGATGTTGATGAAAAACGAAGCAATCCCAAAGTTGAATTACTTAAAATGAAACTTGAAAGGGACGGTATTCGTAAAAAGTCGTAGAGCCGTAAAAACGAAGTCGTATCACACACTTAATATTTACACTAAACGCATAAGTAAAAGATAAACACACAAAGGAAAACAAAGTGAAAAATATAATTGAAGCTAGGGACGCAAAAGTTGCTGAACTTGATCAATTAGTTGAAGAACTTGACAACATGGAAGCTGGTGAAGAATTTGACGCAAAATATGCAAGATCACAAGAATTACATGGTGAAGTAAAAGAACTCAACACAAAAATTGATGAAGCCAGAGAGCTTAACGAAACCTTAGAAGCAGTTAAGGAAAGCAGAAATGCTTTAGGTGTGGAAGATGAAGATCTTAGCGAAAAAGAAGCTATTGTTGAAGTCAATGAGCCAGACATGTACAGAAAGGGTGGCGAAAACTCTTTCTTGGCAGACGCTTATGCGGCAAGACAAGGTGACTATAAAGCACAAGAAAGAATTAATTCACACCAAGAATTTGAAGCTAGAGATATTGGAACAGGCGCATTTGCTGGGCTAGTTGTTCCACAATACCTTGTTGACGAATATGCACCGATTGCACGTGCTGGATCTGCATTATATAATGCAGTGCCTAAAAAGCCACTTCCAGCTTATGGCATGAAAGTTGAAGTTTCCAGAATTACTACTGGAACTGGTGCAGGCGAACAAGCGTCACAAAACAGTGCAGTTACAGAAACAAACATGGACGATACTTTATTAACAGTTAATGTTGATACAATTGCAGGCCAACAAGATGTTTCAAGACAAGCACTAGAACGTGGTGGTCAACCGGGCTTTAGTTTAGAAAACATTATTTTCGGTGACTTAGTTGCCGCTTATTATGGTAAATTAGACGAATTGATGTTTGAGGGATCTGGATCTTCTGGACAACCTTTAGGTATCAGAAACGTTTCTGGGCAAAATACAGTAACATACACAGACGCAAGTCCAACTGTTGCTGAAGCTTTTCCTAAATTAGCAGACGCAGTACAAAAAGTTAATGCAAATAGATTTGCACCGGCTACTGCAATACTAATGCACCCAAGACGTTGGGGTTTCTTCACTGCTGGACTAGACAGTTCTTCAAGACCGTTAATAGTTCCACAGGGAAATAACCCAGACAACCCAATGGGTATAGGTGAAGCCGCCGCATACGGAAATGTTGTTGGTAATCTACTTGGTATACCAGTAATTACAGACGCTAACATTACAACCACAGACGGTGGTGGTAACGATCAAGATCAAATTTATGTGATCAAAGTTGACGATCATATTCTATTTGAGGACGATTTAATGCAGTTGAAATTTGAAGAAACAAATGCTGGATCATTAACAACAAAAATGGTTGTTTATGGTTATAATGCGTTTGCTTCTGGAAGATACCCAGCGGGCATGACAAAAATACAAGGAACAGGTTTAATTACACCTAGTTTCTAAATAGGTTGGTTTAGATGTGTCTGGCAACAGACACATCAAACCATAAAGGAAAAAAATGGCAAAAAAAGACAAAGAATTAATAGAAGCGCTGAAACAAGAGTTGAAGCACTATGAAATTTATAAGAAAGCAGATCGTGCTAAACAAGTTAAAGACGCAATTAAAAAAGCTGGTGGAACAGTTGAAACAAAAACTGCAAAACCTAAAGCTGAAAAAAAAGTAGAAAAAAAGAAGTAGATCATGCCTAAACATTACGGTGGTAAGAAAATGAAAGGTGGCAAAAGTAAAGGCCGAAAAAAAAGGAAGTAACTTTTTATGGCAATTACAAATGGCTACTGTACACAAAATCAGTTAAAGCAATTTAACGGAATACCTACTTCTGATACTGCTGATGATGATCTTCTTGATGACGCTATAAATGCGGCAAGTAGGCAGATAGATACTTTTTGTGGGCGTATATTCTTTCAACAAAACGCAACTGCAAGAAAATTTTTCACAAACGATCTATATAGATTACATGTAGATGATATTTCAACAACTACTGGATTAGTAGTTAAATATGATGATGATGATGACGGTGTTTATGAAACAACCGTGTCTGCGTCAGAATTTCAATTATTACCAATAAATCAAGTAGTTGGTGGAATATTAATATCACCTTTTTATATTGTAGAATTAATATCTGACGGAAATCATGAGTGGCCACTGGATTATTCAAGTAATAGGCCACGTGCTGAAATAACTGCAAAATGGGGTTATTCAGAAGTTCCAGAGCCAATAAGACAAGCTACATTAATGCTTGCCAGTGAGTTGTTTGCAATGCGTAATGCACCTTTAGGGGTTGCAGGTGTAGGGGACTTTGGTGTTGTAAATATACAACAAAACAGGGAAATAACTAGATTAATTGCACCATTTCGTAAAGGCACAGTTTTTGGGTTAGCGTAATGGCAACAATGGCGCAAATCCGTGACGGTTTGAAAACAACCATTTCCAACATATCTGGGTTACGTGTTTATGACACAGTTCCAGATCAAGCAATAAACTTTCCAGTTTGTTTATTTATTCCAACATCTATTGAATTTGACTTGGCAATGCAACGTGGCACAGATCGTTATGAATTTGAATTGACTGTTGCAGTACAAAGATCAGATAGCAGAACTGCACAAGACAAACTTGACGCATTTGTTACTGGATCTGGATCATCAAGCATAAGACAAATAATTTTTAACAATAGAACATTAGGTTTATCAGATACAGACGCAAGGGTTGTAGAAATGAATAATTATGCCGCTGATGTCAGTTTAAATGGAATTGACGCAGTAGGTGCTAATCTTACTATTGAAGTATTTACGAAAGGAAGTAGTTAATGGACTGTTGTGGAACAGGTTGTTGTAAAGGAAGATAATGCCAAAATATAAAATCATAGGAAATAAAAAAGTAATGGGCAAAGAAAAAGGTAAATCAATAACTATAACAGATGAAGAAGTTGCTAAATCATTAATTAAAGGTGGACATATTGAAGCTACTACAATTAAAAAAAGACGTGCAAGAAAAAAAGACGGTACATTTGTCAAAGATGATAAAAGCACACCAAATGTAAACGAAGCATGGGAAGAAGTAGAAGATAATGGCTAAATTTGTATTTAATGACGGTAAGGTTTTCAGTGGTGGTTATGATCTATCAAGTCACGTTACTAATGTAAACCTTGAATTGACTGCTGAAGAATTAGACGCAACAACTTTACAATCTGGTGGTTTTACAGAAAAACTAGCTGGTCTTAAAAATTCTGAATTGACATTGGACGGTTTTTATGAAGCAGGTGCAAATAAACCAGACGCATTGCTTGGTACGTCAGTTGGTAATGAATTAATTGTTACAACTGTGCCAGACGCAGGTGTTGGAAATATTGCATACTTTACAAAGTCAAGAGAATTTAGTTATCAAATCTTTGGCGAAGTTGGTGAAATAGCACCGTTTAGTGTTACAAAATCACAATCTTCTGAAATAATGGTGCGTGGTACAATCGCACTAGACGGATCAATTACTGCTTCTGGTAACTCTACTGGCGCTAATTTAGGTGCAGTTGGTGCAACAGAAAAATGTTATGTAGCGATACATTGCACAAGCGTAAGTGGTACATCTACACCAACAATAACTTTCAAATTACAATCAGATGACAATTCAAGTTTTACAAGTCCAACAGATAGAATTACATTTACTGGGATCACTGCAATAGGTGCAGATTTTCAAAGTGTAGCTGGTGCGATTACAGATACGCACTGGCGTTTAAATTACACCGTATCTGGGACAAATCCAAACTTTGCGATACATGCAACAGTTGGCATAGAATAACACACATAAACAAAATACTTTAAGAATATTTACAATGAAATCAGAAAGGAATTTTAATTATGGCAAAATTTGTATTAACAGACGCAAGTTTAGTAATCAATAGCGTTGATCTTTCAGATCATGTAGCTAGTGTAACGCTTGAACTCAATTCTGAAGAAATAGATACAACGGCGTTCGGGTCAACCTTTATGTCAAAAACAGGGGGTTTGAAGTCTGGTACGTTAAGCATTGATTTCCAGCAGGATTTTGCAAGTTCAGAAGTTGATCAAACAATGTTTCCACTTTTTGGAAGCACAACAACATTTGTTCTAAAAGCAACAAGTGGATCAGTAAGCGCAACAAATCCAAGTTACAGTGGATCTATTTTGGTTAACCAACATATCCCAGTTGCTAACGCAGTTGGGGAACTTGCAACAATGTCCGTTTCGTTTCCAACAAGCGGGACAATAACAAGAGCCACTTCCTAGTGGGTAATATAACCGTCACAATGTCTGACGGAACAACTTACGAATTAAAAGTAAAACCAGTTGATATTGTCAAATTTGAACGTAAATTTGACGTGCCAATATCCGAACTTACTGAAACACAGAAGTATGAGTGGATATTGTATTTGGCTTGGTTATCTGCAAAGCGCAATGGCGTCACAGATGATTATGATACTTGGATTGAAAAAGTTGAAGAAATAGATATTACTGGGGGAACTGATAACCCAAAAGGTTAAACAAGTTCATTGACGTAGTAGCTTTAATTAGCTTGGAAGTTGGAATAAGTCCCAACGAAGTAATGGACTTGGACATGGACATGTTTGAAGCACTTTTTGAAATGATAAAAAAAAGAAACAGCAATGGCGAAATTTAATCACTTAGCAATTGACAATAGTGAAGTTAGGGAAATTGTAAAAGAATTAAATCGTTATGGCAAGAAAGACGTTTTAAAAGCGTTACGTGCATTTAATAGAGAAATAGCAAAAGAAGTATCTGATAAAGCTAGAAAACTTGGCGCAAAACAACCAGTCCCAAAAGCAGTACGATCAACAAAAAATATTAAACCACAAGCAACAAGAACACAAGCAAAAATTAAAATAGGTAAGCCAAGTAACAGGCAACCGTCTGCATTGTCAATGGAATTTGGTCGTGATAGTTTACTTGTGCCAGTACGTGGATCTTCAAAAATGCGTAAGATAGATCGTAACGCAGTTGGTAAATTACGTTATTCAAGAAGTGGTGCAACATTTCCATACAGACGTTGGATAGGAAACCAATACGCAAGTGGTACGTCAAGTTTTGGTGCATTTGGTAAGGGTGGTTATGTTGTACAAAGAACTGTTGCAAATGAACAAGATAGAATTATGACTACGTATAATGATCGCCTTTATGAAGCATTGGCAAAAGCGATAGGAAAGAAAATATAAATGGTAAAGATAAATCGTGAAGCAGTAATTTCTATTGTTGGTAAAACTGAGGGTTTAGTTAAATCAATAACAAGGGGACAAAAAGCATTACAAGGTTTGGGCAATGTTGCTACTGGTATTGCAAAAGTTGGTGCAACTGCTATTGCTGGACTTGGTCTTGCCGCTGGTACAGTTGGCAAGGAAATGGTCAATCTTGCTTCTAGTGCAAAAGAAGCTGGATCTGCATTTGATGTTGTTTTTGGTACTGGTGAAAGTGGACAACAATTAAACGCCTTTGTTGAAGAATTTGCAAATAAAGCTGGTATGGCTAATTTTGAATTGCAAGATCTTCTTAAAACAACTGGTCAAGTTGTACAGTCTGTTGGATTTACTGCTGAAGAAAGTGCGCAGTTAGGTGAACAATTAGCAATAGTTGCTGGTGATGTAGCGGCATTTAACAATGTTCAAGGTGGTGCTACACCAGTTATGCAAGCATTTACTAAAGCATTACTTGGTGAACGTGAAAGTCTTAAAACCTATGGTATTACGATCATGGAAGCAGATGTTCAAACAAAAGCATTTGCAATGACTGGTAAAGAAAATGCTAAACAATTAACACAACAAGAAAAAGCGCATGCAACTTTAGAATTAATCAAAGAACGTTCCATAGTTACACAAGGATATTTAAACGCAGAACAAGAAAGTTTTGCGGCTAAATCAAATGAAGCACGTGCAAAAATAACAGAATTAAAAGCAACAATGGGACAAGAGTTATTACCTATTGCTGAAGCATTGTTACCAGTTCTTGTTGATCTTGTACAAGAGATCGGCCCGCAATTAGTTGGTGCGATCCAAGCAGTAGCACCATTTATTTCTTCTATTGGTCAAATGATAGCGCAACTTGCACCACCAATATTAACAATAGTTTCTTTACTTCTTACAATGCTTGCGCCAGCATTTAGAAAAATGACAGAAATAGTAGAAAAATATATAACACCGTTTTTGACTAACTTACCAAAAAACTTTGAGAAAATGATTAATGCGATCATAAATGGTTTTAACAGATTTGCAGATAAATTAAATGCGTTTGGTGAAAAAGCACAAAATATATTAGGTAAGATTGGAATAAAATTAGATATACCAAAACTACGTAAGTTTGAAAATGTTAGTTTGGGTTTTGCAGAAAGCGAAGTTAAAAGATTAACACCAGATGAAATAGACGCACAAAACGAACTTGACGCATTAGTAGCAGGTAGCAATCGTGCAAGTTCTGGACTGCAAAATGTAACCAACAATTTTAATATAGGCGTAAGTGGTGGTGGCAATCCAGATGAAGTAGCAAGAAAAACAGTTGAAGAAGTTAAGAAGTTCACTGATCGTAACGGAACACTTGGACGTGTAGGTGTTGGCGGGGGTGGATCTGGGGTTGTCATACTCTAATGGCACAACCAACAACACGTGTTCGTATAGGTTTTACACCAAATGAATTTACACTAGATGATGTAATTCGTGGTATTTTAGGAAGTGGTGAATTAGCTGGTGCAGTATCTTTATCAGATGTGACAAGTGATGTACAAAGCATAACAATTAATCGTGGACGATCTAAAGACTTAGAAAGTTTTTTTACTGGATCTTGTACTGTTCGTTTATTAAACAACGCAAGAAAATACGAAAACACTAATACATCAAGTCCATTTAGTCCGGGTATTGAGCCAATGATATTAATACATATTGACGCAACAACTGACGGTGGAAGCAACTATGAAGATTTATTTGTTGGTTTTGTTACTGACGTAAATTTAACTTATCCAGACGGATCAAATTCATTTGCTGATTTTATTGCTTCTGACGCATTTATAAAAATAGCTAATACAGAAATTGTAAATCAAGCATTTTCATCAAGTAAATCTGGAACAATGATTGGTGCAGTTTTAGATAATACTGATGTAAAATTTAGTGCTTCAACAAGAGATATAGAAACAGGAATTTCTACAATGCAAGCATTTTCTGATTTAAGTGGTAATACTTTATCAATATTGCAACAAATAGAGCAATCTGAAAATGGTTTGTTGTTTGTATCAAAAAGTGGTAATTTAACTTTCAAATCACGTCATACCACGTTTCCGTCTAGCGCAAGTGCAACTTTCAGTGATGACGGTAGTGATATTTCATATCTATCAGTTGATTATGTAAATGATGACAATGAAATTTACAACGTAATAAATTTAACAAGAAATGGTGGCACAACACAAACTTCACAGGATATTGCTAGTCAAGGTAAATATCTTGTTAGAACACTTTCAAGAGATCAACTCTTTAATAATTCAGATACAGAAGTTCTTGACGCTTCTAAGTTCTTACTAGGTAAATTTAAAGACGCTTTGATTAGGTTTGATAATTTGCTTGTTGATGTAAAAGAAGCTTCAACATCAAATCAAAACACAATTTTGGAAAGGGAAGTTGGTGACATTGTTCAAGTAGAGTTAACACCAACTGGTGGTGGATCACCAAGCCAAATACAAACTTTGGAAATAATAGATCAAATAAGTTATTCAATAACACCAGACATATTTACTTGCCAATATATGTTATCTAACGCAGATGTTCAAGCATTTTTTAGATTAAATAACACGTTTTTTGGTGTACTAGATACAGACAAACTTGGTTATTAATGACACACAATATAGATGAGAAACAAGAAAGGATAAACTAAAAATATGGCATTATCTGGATATAAAGAATTTGCAACTGGTGAAGTATTAACTGCTTCTGACGTTAATGCGTATCTCATGCAGGCAATAATGGTTTTCAATGATAGCACGGCCAGAGATAGTGGAATTACAAGTAGCAAACGCGAAGAAGGGCAGTTTGTATTTTTAAAAGATAGCAACACACTACAATTTTATGACGGCAGTTCGTTTGTAAATTTTATTGGTGACGGTGACATTACTGGTGTTACTGCTGGAACTGCTTTATCTGGTGGGGGTACTACTGGTGCCGTTACTTTAAATGTTGATGTAAATGGTGCAAGTTCTGCAACACCAGTTAGTGCTGATGAAATATTAATAGCTGATGTTAGCGCTTCAAATGCAACAAAGAAAACAACATTAGCTGATCTACCAGTTTCTACTGCAACGCAAACTGCCTTAGACGGTATAACTGCTGGTACATCAACATTGACAATTCCAATTACAGTAAAAGTTGCAGATGACGGAAGTGGTAGCCAAAACGTATTTTATTTTTTAAATGGCACTGATACTGGTGCTGGAACTAGATCTGTTTCAATGGATCTTTCAACTGGTTTTAAATATAAATTTGATGTTAGTGATAGCAGTGTTAGTGGACACCCATTAAA
>VTLG01007262.1_pt1 | contig 14340 bp, 21 predicted proteins | sample 4694571 | NCBI WGS metagenome assembly VTLG01 (sample SAMN12604809, study PRJNA352737) | marine metagenome | biome: ENVO:00000447; feature: ENVO:00000209|ENVO:00000569|ENVO:01000036; material: ENVO:00002151; isolation source: viral sequences binned using virsorter ...
CATTTAAACAACCTGTTGCTAATTATCAGTTAGATACTACAACTGATGATGCTAGTGTAACAATCCCATGGGCTAGTCGTTGTATTTCTATCTATTCAAGAGATAAGCAACATAGATGGAATGTAAACGGTGCATCAGCATCTAATACACATTTCATTGCTCAAGATGAACGTCTTCTTATCCGTATGCCTGATAATGGCGGACAAGATATTAAATTACATGCTAGAGTAAATGGATCAGGTACAGGTAGTTTAGAAATAACTGCTTACGCAGAGGATAGTTAAAATGGCTAGAACTAAGAGGGCAGGAGAATCACAGTTTAACGAATTACATAAACTTGTTACAGAAGAATTCTTAGCAAGAATTAAAGCTGGCGAAGCTACTACTGCTGACCTTAAAGCTGCATCTGACTGGTTATACAAGAATGATATTACAGGCGTTGCCTTTGATACTTCCCCTCTTGGTAAACTGGCAGATATAATGCCAACCGTTGATTTCGATACTGTCCAAAAAACCATACACAGATAATGGCTCCAAAATCACTTCCCGCTTCTCAGAAGAAAAAAAGTGCCAGAAATTACGCAAAAAACCCCTTGTCCAGAGCCAAGAAAAACGCAGCTCAACGACAAAGAAATAAACTTAAGGTTAACAAAAAGTACCGAGCCTCCCTTAACCGTGCCCGCAGGAAAGCGGGTGTATATGGCAAGGGCGGCAAGGATTTTTCACACACTAAAAAAGGAACCTTAGTACGTGAGAACCCATCTAAAAACAGAGCAAGAAATCGTAGTAAGAAATGACACGAAAAAAGACTCCTTCAATGGAGGCACAATTAAAAGCTGATTTTAGATTTTTCTTGACAGCTGTTTGGGCACATTTAGCATTACCTACACCAACTAGAGCACAACTTTGCATTGCAGATTACTTACAAAATGGACCTAAGAGATTACAGATCCAAGCCTTTAGAGGTGTTGGTAAATCTTGGATTACTGCGGCTTTCGTTCTTTGGACACTCTACAACGATGTTAATAAGAAAATCATGGTTGTTTCGGCTTCTAAGGACCGTGCAGATTCGTTCTCGATCTTCTGCCAAAGACTTATCCTTGAAGTACCGTGGATGAGCCATTTAAGGCCAAAGAATGATGACCAGAGATGGTCTCGTGTATCTTTTGATGTAGGTCCAGCTGCACCTCACCAAGCACCATCCGTGAAATCGGTGGGTATTACAGGTCAGTTGACTGGAAGTCGTGCAGATTTAATGGTTTTAGATGACGTAGAGGTACCAAACAACAGTATGACCGAATTACAACGTGAGAAATTACTGCAATTGGTAACTGAATGTGAGTCTATACTCACGCCTAAGAAGGATTCTAGGATTATGTTCCTCGGAACCCCTCAAACAACCTTTACTGTCTATAACAAATTACGTGAACGGTCTTATAAACCATTCGTATGGCCAGCTAGATACCCCCGAAAGGTGGCTATGTATGATGGTTTACTTGCACCACAACTAGAAAAAGACTTAGATGATGAAAAAGATTTGGCCTGGAAACCAACAGATAGCCGCTTCAATGAAGGAGATCTGGTGGAACGTGAGGCTAGCATGGGTCGCAGTAATTTTATGCTGCAATTTATGTTGGATACTAGCTTGTCAGATGCTGAAAAGTTTCCTCTCAAGTTTGCCGATCTCCTCGTGCATCCAGTTAACCCTACCCACGGACCAGAGAACCTAATATGGTGTTCTGATCCAGACAACATCTTGAAAGATTTGCCATGTGTAGGGCTACCAGGAGACTACTATTATAAACCAATGCAGGTTCAAGGAGAATATACTCCTTATCAAGAAACTATCTGCAGCGTAGACCCCTCTGGAAGGGGCACAGATGAGACTGTAGCATGCTTCATTTCCCAATTGAATGGTTTTATGTATCTGCACGAAATCTACGCCTCACAGGACGGATATTCGGATGATACCCTACTAAACATACTGCGGCGCTGTAGGAAATATAACGCTTCAACTTTACTCATAGAGTCAAACTTTGGTGATGGCATTGTTTCTGAATTATTTAGAAAACATTGTGCTCAAACAAAGACAAACATTAACATAGAGGAGACTAGAGCTAATGTCAGGAAAGAAGATAGGATTATTGACAGCCTTGAGCCTGTGTTTAATCAGCATAGGTTGGTGGTTGACCCCGCAGTTATTAAGTGGGATTATGAATCGTGTGATGAGAGGCCAACTGAAACTAGATTCCAGTATATGCTTGGATACCAAATCTCCAGGATGTGCAGGGAAAAAGGGGCTGTCAGACACGATGACAGAATCGATGCCCTTGCCCAAGGGGTTAAGTGGTACACCGATGCCTTTGCCATCTCCGCCAATGCAGCAATAGCACAGCGTAAAGCTGATGAATGGACCGCACACCTAGAAGCTTGGATAGAAGACCCACAACAAGAAGCTAATCATTTAGTTTTAGGTTTTAATGCTCATCAGAGACAACAAGCTGGTAAAAAGTCAGTTAAAACTTGGGTTTAACTCAACCACACAATAATACACGGGAAGTGGTGCTCCCGTGTGTGGAAACAGCGGTCAAATTGATAGAGAGGAGACAACATATCTCCTCTCTCCATATCGAAGTAGACGAAGTTTCGATGCACTATTAATGAAAAAATTATTATTTATTCTACTACTATTAAGGATAATAGGACCAGTAGGATATATCACGTATTACTACCTACAGCACGATGGAGAACTTCCTAGAGTCTTTTCAAAGGAACATAGATAGATCGTTAGAACTTGGAATTAAAGAACCTGTATATAGATGGGGTCCAGTTCAAATAACATGGAGACCTGAATTAGGTACTGGACAGATTGATATTATAGAAACTAAAGGGATGAATTTCTTTGATCTAAAGAAGTTCTGGGATAATGTTAGACCTCAATTACCTGAAGCTGAATGGGAACTAAATCCTGATAAAGCTATTAAAGATCGTATATACTCTATGATGTTTAAAGATGATCCTCAAATAACTCGTAGTGGGGATGCAAAGATGAAAGCTTTAGGTAGAGAAGGTTTTATATTAAAGAATAAAAAGAATGTTGATGATATAGTTGATCTCTCTCATCTTTCCCGTAAAGGTGGTAAAGCTACTAGAGAAGCTAAACGCTTAGGTTTAAAACAATATTTACATAATGGTCGTTTGATTAAACCTGAAGGTAATAAACCTAATGCCCAATGGAGAGATTATGAATACCGTAAATGGACTGAGACTAGAGCCTCTGAAGGACAACCGGGTAGTCGTTTAGATAGTCAATTAAGAAAAGAAGAAACCCGTATAGCTGATAAGAATAGATTTAGGACACTTGATGCAGATGAATTAACTGAAGTAGCTGAAATGAAGAAAGCTGCATCAGCTGTAGGTCAGGATTTAGATCATATTTATGGTCAAGCATATTATAGTGAAGGTGATATCAATGCTCCAAAAAATAGAGCAGCGTTAGATCCTACAATTAATCGTGGCATTAAAAATGCTCAAGAAAAAGGATTAAGCCAGCATATGTTAGATATGGAGTTAAAGAATCCAAGTCTTAATATGCCTTTAGAAGAAACTTTAGATTTAGCTTCTGATAAACCTAAATTTTACCAAGACACTATACATCAAGCTACTAAAGCTATAGATGATCCAAGTATTGTTAAACATTTAGGTCATAAGAACCTATATAGAGGTGCTACCCTCTTTGGCTTGCCTTTAGTTGGATTCTTTGGTACAGGAGTTAAAGCTGCTACTAGAGTTGCTTCAGCGCTCCCCGGAGAGTACGCTACATTCGGCTTATGGAAGGGTTTAGATGTTGCTGTGGCTAATTGGTCACGTCAGGACTATAACGAAGCTCTAAGGCAATATGAGCTTAACCCTAGTAAAGAGAGAAAAGAAGACCTAGATTTTGCTGCTAGATCATTAGGATTTGATACAGGTAGTGTTTTTGACCCTACACCTACTTCTGATGTAGCAGGTATTGCTAATTTATTTACACATCCCGGAATTAAAAGAGCTTTGGGATTCGGAGATTCATGACCACACCCACAAACCCACCAAGACAAATTAAACAACGCTACTACTATATCTTCTGGTCTATTGCAACTCTTGCAGTTGTAGCTGGCCAGATATATGTAGCATCCTCTTATCGTAGTTTAGCGGAGGCACTAAGACAATCGTTGCTATAAAAACTGAAAAACTACTAAAGATTTATATGAAGGCTCAAAGAGCCAAAACTAGAAAGAAGGCTTTAAAAGTTTTAACTAAATATAAAAAGCTTTCAATACTTAATGATCATTGATATGAATAAGCCAGAACTGCTCTATACGCACCGTGGAGGTGGTACAATTCACTCTTATGAACTAACAGGTGGTAAGACCGTTTATGAACGGTTCTTGGCCTGTTTTCAGGGGTCTTGTAACTTCTATGACAATATGGATGATGCTAAACGGAGTATAAACACATATATCCCTTAAATTTTGATATAATTTTCTGAACCCTATTCTCTACGCTGAAGCAGGCGAAATCCCCCGTGTGCCCCTCGAGAAATGTGAGGAATCGAACACTTTTTATTCCCCGGGGGGTGCTACGATTCAGTTCTTGCAGGGCATTTCGGGGAATGTGTGTGCATTTCCTAACCGATCTGTTGACATGTGCCGAGGAGGTGCTATGATGTGTACATACGAGGCAGGAAGACGGAACGACACCGATCTAATCCTTCTTGTTAGATACACATACATAAGAGATGTGAATCGATTTGTTACCGTGTGTTAAGCACTTGTTGACACCAGCCACAGCTCAGGCTATATTGAGTACATCAATCGGGAGCCACACCGATTCTAAATAATTGATCATGGCACATAACAATCAGTCGAGCGTTAAGTCGCTAGCGTGTTGGTAGCACGTGACACCAGAGGGAGGCAGACCGACCTGGGAGACTGAGGAAGACCGTACACTCTCGGCAGTGTGTGCGGCATGCGTGAATGTGTTCATGAGCTAATGTGCATAGACATGACTAGGTGCAAGCCCTAGCGTTAGCATTTGTATATTATTACAAACTATGAACAATGAACTAATCATTGAGGGTCTTTATGAAGACTTTATGGATGAGTTAGTTGACACTGGTAATCTACCAATGTATACTGAATCTGAAATCAAAGAAATCGTAATGGAGCGATTCTATGCAATCACTTAAACCCTATTTCAATGGCTGTGTTATGCTTAACGCAGCAGCAGCTAAAGATGAGGCAGTCATGGCTATGCTAGAGTCTCAACAGGCTCGAGGCTGGCCATCTAGCTCAGGCTTTGGTACACGTCAAACTATTGACGAGCTGATTGGGAATTCATCAAGGGTTCAACTCCCTTGAATCAGCATTGGCTCACACTGAGTGAGTCTTAACATGAACATGACAACATCTTACAAACCAGCTGTCGATAACGAGCTACTTGAAGAGATTATTGTCGAGGTATGTGACGCACCTATTCAGGATGAGTTATCAGACTATGACGCTAAGACTCAAGCAAGAGGTAACTTGTTTTGCGAAGAGCTGGAGAGTATAGGCATCACTACTATTGAGAATTGGCAAGACCGTATGTACGGAGTTGCTGACAGTGATGCTGAGTTCCTTCAAGAAATGCTTGATGATCACGGTGATTTACAAGATGTTCCTGAGTATCTAGTCATAGATTGGCAAGAGTCTTGGGATCGTAACTATCGCTTCGACTTCAATGTGATAGTATTTGAGGGGACACGTTGGTATTTCTTCAACAGCTAGATGGTGTAGGCAGGGTTCGACTCCCTGCCCTAGTGTTGGCTCACAATGAGTGAGTCTTTTGATAATCATGAACAAATTCAAACAGTCTCGATTCAAACTATTTCCTGCTATGAAGTGGAGAAGTAGCGAGTGGGTGAAGTACATCTTACCAGATGTTAAGAATGGTACATGTTTGTTAGAGACTAAAGACGGTTCATTGTATGAATATGCTAATGTGTCAAGGCGTGCAATGGTTAACTTAAGATATAATCCAAACATGTCGTTTGGTTTCTGGGCTAATCAAAATCTTGTACACTCTGACCGTGCTATTCTATTATGATCGCTTTACCTCTAGCATTATTACCAATCGTTGTAACCTATTTAGTAATTGAGCACTTATGAATTATTCAAAGAAAACAAAAGCTGATCTAATTCTTTTATTAGAGAATCAACAAGATCTAGCTGAGGAGAAGACAGCACTGGTTTATCTATCTATCTTCTTCTTTACCATGTGGTGTTTGTTTTAGGTGTTGGAGCACCGAGGGTTCGATTCCCTCGGCACCTATTGCCACTCACTGAGAGTGGCCACCATCATCATGCCCATGACCACCTTTATTGTATGGGTGTGTATTAGCACCCTATTATTTATCTTTTTAAAGAACACTATTAATCACCGCTAACCATGACACTCTCATTCGAAACTACTCACGAGTATTACATCAAAGACCCTGCGATGTTCTACTGTCAAGAGCACAATTGCCTGTGTGTAACACAGGACTATGAAGATACATTACGTGTTACAGGTGTATCAGACCAAGCTATCATTAAGTTTGTAAATGGACTCATCAAACATCATCCCGAATTGGCAGCATCATTCGAAGAAGTTAAGCAAGTGGACACTAAAACCACACGCAATAAGAAGGCACAAAGCCCAATTAAAAGCGTTGCTTAGGAAACTAAATGAGAAAAGGTCATGAATTTCTACCAGCTTTTATAGCTTTCATTATTGGATGGTTATGTTTAGGTATTATAACAAGCATAGCAGTTCAACAAAAGTATCAACCATTGAATCAATCTTATTATGGCAAAACGTAAGCGTAAATCTAAATTCCCAGAACTCAATGCATGGAAGGCAACAGATGATTTAACACCAGTTACATTTGTTGACGGCATAGATGCCTCTGTGAACTGGGAGTTACCACCTGCCTATGTATGTATAGTACGGGCTATCAATCCTGATGGTACGCTTACTGAGCGTGCTTATAAGAATGGTAAATCAGCTAAGAAGTTTATGATGAGAACCATTGCAGAGGGTGGTGATTTCACCCTCTTAACTGACCAAGTATTACAAGACACCTACGAGATCACTTATTATGGTGAATATTAATGCAATAGATCTAGCTGATTTGCTAGAGTCTGAAGGGTATGCAGTAGATGAAGATACTGGTGAGGTTTATACTGAACCTAATGGTAAGCGTACCTTATTAGTTATTCTTGCAGCCCTTGATAAGTTATATGTAGCACATGATCCAGAGTTCCAATTAGGATTTTATATACCTCATTGGAAGTGCTATGATCTTGATGGTTATTGTGACTTACACCCAAACGAACAACAATGTAAATGTTATGATGTTTAATCTAACACAAGAGGAGATTGAGACCCTCGATCAACACGAATACTCTCTATTTTTGGCATATGGCGACACCCTCACAGATCAAACAACAGTTTCAATTGGAGAAGGAAGCCATCAGCTGTGGGAAGATGAAGCTACACGACTCATTGAAGAGGCTAGAGGAGAAATCTTATGCCTCGGCAAGCGTGTACGGAGTCAGTTCAATAGCTACGGCACTACCTTTAGTGATCAAAGAGATCGAATCAACCAAGAAAAAGCTACGTAATGGACAAGCTGGGAAGTTCTATCGACCCATCGCTCAATATGTTGATGAGCTAGAACCATTAGCATTGGCCACCATCATCATGAAGGTGACCTTTGATATGGTGTTCTCGACTAGGCGTGACGCTGACCATGTTATTAATGTAGTATCTAGTATAGGTGCTGCTTTAGAGAATGAATGTAAGTTCAGATGGTATCACAGTGAACATCCTGGGCTTATGAAATACATAGAGGATAAGTACTTCCATGAGTCATGTGGTACTGAACAGAAGGTTAGCATTGCTAGTCAAATGTTTGGTAAGCGTGACATCCGTTGGCCTAGCTGGGGTCTCAAGACCAAGATACAGATAGGTACATGGGGATTGAGTTGTGCTATTAGTGCAACTGGCTGGTTTAGGAAAGATGTTACTTTCAACGGTAGAAGAAGAGTAACTAAAATTGTACCTACTGATACTTTTATGAGTATCAGAGATCAACTTATTAAAAGTGCTGAATTATTCAGTGGAATGCCTTGGCCTATGTTAGTTGAGCCTAACGACTGGACTAATGAAAGACTAGGCGGTTACTTAATTAATGAGCTGATGAAGGGTTATGATTTGACTAGGCGTGGCAACCCCACAATAATACACGGGGAACTTCCACTGAGCTTTTTAAACAAGCTACAGAAGGTAAGGTACCGTGTTAATACCCACGTACTGGACGTGGCACACCATTTCGCTAATAAAGGTTATAGTATAGGTAAATTTATACCTATAAGTACTACCTTTAAACCTCCTACACCTCCTGATATAGAGGATAATCCTCAAGCTCATAAGAAGTGGAAGAGAGAAATGGCTGAAGCTTATAACCAAGATAGGTACAATTTCAAGAGATCAGTAAGAACACGTACACAGTTAGAAGCAGCTGATAAGTTTAGGGATAAAGATTATTATTTATGTTGGTCTTTTGATTACAGAGGACGAGCATACCCTATACCAGCCTTCTTAACGCCTCAAGATACAGACTTTGGTAAGAGTCTGATAAGGTTTGCTGATGAGTCTTTAATGACCCTAGAGGCAGAGGAATGGTTGTCTTTCCAAGTAGCTACTACTTATGGTAAAGATAAGGATACCTTTGCTGATAGGCACCAATGGGTACAGAATCATTTAGACTTAATCACAAGGGTTGCAATAGACCCGATAAATAATCTTCCTGAATGGGAAGATGCAGAAGAACCATGGCAATTTATGGCTAGCTGCCATGAATATTACCACTGTTGCATTGCATGTGACAGGCACTATACTGGTCTAATGGTGGCCGTAGACGCTACATGTAGTGGTCTACAGATTTTAGCAGGACTCGCAAAGGATCAGTCAACAGCTGAGCTAGTTAATGTATGTCCTGCTGATAAACCACAAGATGCCTATAAGGCTGTTGCTACTGAATCCAAGAAGTATTTGCCTAAGCATATGCACCCTTGGATGACACGCAAGACCACCAAAAGAACCGTCATGACCATACCCTATAATGCTACTAAAGACTCCTCACGGAAATATATCCGAGAAGCTTTGGTAGAACAGGGGTTTGATGTAGATAAAGACGAGTTAACTGAGGTTGTCAATGCTGTCTATAAAAGTATGGATGCTATAGTACCTGGACCAATGCAAGTTATGCGTTGGATCAAGACACAGGTAGGAAACTATATTCGGGACGGTGCAACTTATGTTGAATGGACTACTCCATCAGGATTTGTTGTTAACCAAGTACGAAACAAAATGGAAGTAAAAAGGATGGAGCTACAATTACTAGGTAGAACTTCGTTACAGCTTGGTGTAGGTGATGGTATACCAAGCACAACCAAGCACAAATCTAGTACAGCTCCTAACCTTATACATTCTTTGGATGCTTCTATACTGCACTGTTCTTTTCAACAGTTTAATGAACCATTCACAGTCATCCACGACTCAGTCCTTGCTAGAGCAGGAGACATGGGAGCACTCAATAGACTTGTGCGAGAAACCTACACACGGATCTTCACACAAGACTGTTGGCTCACAAGATTTGGTGAAGCTATTAAAGCAACGGAGCCACCGCCAATAGTAAACACGTTGAACCCAAACGTGGTAAATCAATCCACTTACTTTTTTTGTTAACTATGCACTCATCATTATCATTATTTGATTCTTTCTTTGCACCCCCGACAATTGTTGTAGTCTCCGAAGAGAGATTGCAAGCAGCTGAAAGGCAAGCCAAAGAGAAGCAACTCAAGTCAGTAGAGACTCGCATCGCAGAGCTGACTGAGTATAAAGAATGTTTATCTAAAGAAATCGCAGCATTACCATCCGCTAAATGACCACACACGTTACCAAAGAACCCGTATTGCTTGAAGGATTTCAGGCAATCTTAAAACCTGGGGATTGGGGGTATAAACTCTCAGCCCTGTTGGATAAGGAAGTAGTTGAACAACTAGAGACTGAACGGGAGTCAGCTCTAGAATGGGCTAGGAGCAAGGCAAAAAACCCCAAGAGGGTAACAGTCAAGCCTGAGCCTTGGGAGGAAGTAGAGAACCGTACAGGCACCTATCAGGTGCGATTCAGTTGGAAGGATGGGGATAAGTATTTCCCTGTTGTTGTTGATACTGAAGGTACAGCTATCACAGATAAGGAGACACCTCTTTACAGTGGTAGTATGGTTAAGCTAGCATTCTTCCAGAAACCTTATGTCTTACCTACAGGTGACATCGGTACATCATTGAAACTTAAAGCTATCCAAGTTGTTAGTCTTAACAGTGGAGCTGGAGTTGTTGATGACGGTGACATGAGTGCAGAAGAAGCTACTGAATTGTTTGGAAAAACAAAAGGCTTCAAAGCTTCAACACCTAATGTAGATGCTGCACCCAGTAGTGTAGAAGAAGACGAGGACTTCTAGTGAGAAGTAACCTTGAAACACAGGTAGCTGATTTACTGACACAATTGAATATCCCTTATGAGTATGAGTCTGAGAAATTAGATTACGTACTAGAAGCTAGGTATATCCCTGACTTCAAGGTTGGGGATATATACCTAGAATGTAAAGGATATTTTAAAGCAACAGACAGGCGTAAGATGCTTGCTGTTAAGAGATGTAACCCAGACTTAGATATCCGCCTAGTATTTCAAGCACCATATAATAAAATATCAAAGAGATCGAAAACCACCTACGCCAAGTGGGCTGAACGCCACGGCTTCCCTTGGTGCGCTTATTATGCAATCCCTACAAGCTGGCTTAAATGAAACTTCAGAGTTCTTATATCACATTCCATGCACTGTATGTGGCTCGTCCGATGCTAATAGCACGTACTCTGACGGACATACTTATTGCTTCGTATGTAACACTAGAACGTCTGGAGAAGAGCCACCATCATCACGCACCACCGCTAACAAAGTTATGATGAAAGGACACCCCGTTCGATTAAAGAAGCGGGGATTAACAGAGGAGATATGCCGCAAATTCCGCATCCATAAGGATGGAGATGTCCTGAGATTCCACTACTTTAATAAATCAGGGCATCTAGTAGCGGCTAAAGTAAAAACTAAAGACAAAGATTTTTATTGGGACGGTAAGAATACCGATCACCAATTATTCGGACAAAATCTATTCCCCGATAAAGGTACAAGACTGACTCTTTACGAGGGGGAATTAGATGCAGCATCAGGATATGCTGCCATGCCAACTTGGCCTCATATGTCTGTACCTAATGGTGCAGCTGGAGCTAAGAAAGACCTACAAAAAGTAATTGAATTAACCCAAGGTTATGACGAAGTTGTTTTATTCTTTGATAATGACACAGCTGGTATTGCCGCAGCCGAAGAGTGTGCATCACTTCTTAGGCCAGGTCAGGCAAAGATTGCGAGGATGGAAAAATATAAGGATGCCTCTGATGCCCTTCAGCAAGGAGACATGGAGGCGATACGAAAAGCTATCTGGGACGCAAAAACGTACCGTCCTGATGGCATTGTTGAGGGTAAATCCCTTCTAGAATTAGTCACTACACCTACACCCCCATGCGATCATGAGTACCCCTTTAAAGGAATTAACGAGAAATTACACGGGATCAGGTACGGCACCCTTACAACAATTACTGCTGGCACTGGTTCAGGAAAAACCAGCTTCTGTCGTCAACTTGCAACTCACCTCTTGCAAAAGGGGGAACGGGTTGGGGTCGTGGAGCTTGAAGCAAGTAATAGAAACACCGCCCTTGGAGTAATGTCATGTGCAGTAGGTAAACCACTACACATAGGAGAACATGACCGAGAAGAACTTGAATCCGCCTTTAACGATACTATTGCCAATTGGCATTTCTATTGTTTTGATGGGTTTGGAAGTTATGATCCAGATATCGTATATAATAGAATCGAATACCTCTCGTCCGGACTCGATTGTAAGGTGGTATTTTTGGATCACCTCTCTATTCTCTTAAGCGGATTAGATGGGGATGAGCGTAGAAGTATAGATATCACAATGACCCGCTTAAGATCGCTTGTAGAACGTACTGGGATAGCACTATTCCTTGTATCACACTTGAAGCGATTAAACACCACAGATAAGAACCATGAGGAGGGAGCAAGAGTTACACTTGGACAACTCCGTGGAAGTCAGGCAATTGCACAGCTTAGTGACACAGTTATTGCACTCGAAAGAGATCAGCAAGCCTCAGATGCACGAGCTTCTACGACTGTTAGAGTCCTCAAGAATCGCTATTCTGGGGAAGTTGGTGTAGCTTGTAATCTTAAGTATGACCTAAACACTTGCCGATTTACTGAACATGAAGTTGAACCCGAATTCGACCCAACCACAGATTTCTAAACATGAAGTGGTACACTCTAGTGAGACCACTAGATTAGATAGACCCAATCCACCATCATCAGAGGCTGTGCGTAAGGCACAGTTTGTTGATAAAACCTACCAATGGACACCAAAGAGATCAACTTAGCTTTTGACATAGAAACTAATGGACTTGATTCAACTAGACTTCATTGTATTGTCATACAGGACTTAGATAATGGCCTTGTAGAAGAATACAATGATGAAAAGTATGCAGATAACCCAAAGGAGTTACCAATGTCTGCATCACGTTCAATTGCTAATGGACTTACTACCTTAATGTCTGCTACAAATATCGTTAGTCATAACGGTATTGCATATGATGTACCACAGGCACAGAAGCATTACCCATTCTTTCGTGAGTTAATGGCTAAACACTGGGATACTTTAATCCTCAGTAGATTTTATTATCCAAATTTATTAGACATTGACCTAAGAAGGAAATGGTCTGGTATGCCAGCTAAACTTTATGGATCACACAGTCTTGAAGCTTATGGTTATAGACTACAATGTTATAAAGGTGAGTTTGGTAAGACTACTGACTGGGCTAAATGGTCCCCCGAAATGCAGGAATACTGCAAACAAGACGTTGCTGTTTTAGTAAAACTATGGAATCATTTCCAAAAATACCTGAACCCGTCATCTTAGAGCACCATATTGCTGAGATGATGCAAGACCAGAAAAGAACTGGTTGGCCTTTTGATGTCAGAAAGGCTCAGGAATTAGAAAACAAATTATTGAATCGTTTAGAAGAGTTACGTCAGGAAACATACAAAATATGTACCTTTGTACCTGGAAATCTCTTTACACCCAAACGAAACAATAAGACACAAGGCTACTATGAGGGTGCTGAAATGCAACGCCTCAAAGATTTTAATCCTAGTAGCAGAGAACACATTGCTTGGTGGTTTAAAACATTTCAGAAATGGAAACCTACTAAACTTACAGCTACTGGTAAAGCAGTAATTGATGAAGTTGTTCTCAAAGAAATCGGTACAAAAGAAGCGTTAATCTTCCTTGAGATTCTTGAAACACAAAAGAAACTTGGGATGCTGTCACAAGGACAGAACGCATGGTTGAAGTTGGTCAAGAATGGCAGACTTCACCACTCCTGTTTTATAGGGGCTGCCACACATAGAATGGCTCACTCACACCCGAATCTGGCACAAGTAACTTCAGATAAGGATTGTAGAGAGTTATTCATTACAAAACCAGACTGGAAGCTAGTAGATAGTGACCTTGCTGGAATAGAATTGAGAATGTTTGCACATTATCTTGCCCGTTATGACGGTGGAAGGTATGCTAAGATATTACTCAATGACGATATTCATCAAGTTAATGCAGACAAAATCGGTATTTCAAGGCGTCAAGTTAAGACGGTCACCTATGCCTTCTTATATGGGGCGGGCGATAAAAAACTCGGTTTCTCCTACGACTCTGGGCTTTCCACGAACGAGGCGACCTCAAAGGGTAAAGAAATTCGTAAGGCTTATATGGATGCCATTCCAGGTCTTGAAGCTCTTGTTCGTGACGTTACTAAGAAAGTGGAACAAACTAATGGAATCCGTGCCATCGACGGTCGTAATATCCATGTTGACAAAGGACACAAGGCTTTAAATTTCTTGCTCCAAACATCAGCAGGGGTAATCGCTAAGAAATGGTGCCTTATCACTGATTGGACTTTAAAACAAACTAACCTTGAACATGAAAGGTACGCTTTTGTACATGATGAGCAAGTATTAGGTGCGCCACCATCATCAAGCGATGAGGTTGCATGGACCTGTAAGTTTGCTGCACAACAAGCTGGTGAATACTAC
>VTLG01015232.1_pt1 | contig 14339 bp, 24 predicted proteins | sample 4694571 | NCBI WGS metagenome assembly VTLG01 (sample SAMN12604809, study PRJNA352737) | marine metagenome | biome: ENVO:00000447; feature: ENVO:00000209|ENVO:00000569|ENVO:01000036; material: ENVO:00002151; isolation source: viral sequences binned using virsorter ...
AATGTACACATATTAGTTTCCATAATGGCCTCCAATACCATACATTGTTTCTAAAATAATGACCTTTTTCTGTTTGAGGGTCTAGCCCATATATATCGAATCCCATTATGCATGCTCCTGTAACATATCTTCAAGTTCATCTAATGCTTCTCCGATATTATCTAGATTATCCTTTGAAGATTGAAGTTCACATTCAGTAGCTTCAAATGAGTCTAAAGCATCTCCTAGTCTATGCCTAACTGCTTCTATTTCATGAGAAAAATCTTTATATTCTCTTTCTTTGTAGGCTTTTAATCCAGTCAATGCTCTTTCTAGTTTAGCTATAATATCTATCAATTTCATTATTTCACTCTCCAAACTCTTATTGACTTAGGATTTGGACCAGTACCTTTCAGTGTATGTACAGTAAATTTCATTTTCAATGATTTCCTTGCATTAAGGTTATACATATACTGTCTTACACGCTTAGGTGAAAAGTTAGGTGTATTCCCATTTATTTTAAAGCTATCACCTATTTCCATATTTTTAACAAAATGATATTTGCTTATGGCATGATGGTGATTTCTATCTGGAATAGGAATATTTTTTTCTATTGTTATTACATTAGTTTCTAATGCAGGTCTTATGTTTATCATATTAAGCTCCTAGTAATGGTACATCAGCACCTTTTAGTATTTTATTAACTTCAATCATTAAGCCTTCAAGTTCAGCCACTCCATGTAATTTATCACAAGCAGCTCTTTTCTTTTCTTCTAACTCTTTAATCATTTTACCTGATTTAGTTTCAGTTTCTTGACCAAGAGCTGTTTGATTGCAAAGATATCTAAATGCTTTGTCTATATCACTATAAGAAGAACCATTGTATATTGATGGTACTCCAGAGTCATATCTTTTTTTACCTAGATTATTTAAAAGCTCTTCATAAACAGCTAATAAACCTTCAGACAATCTATCATGTCGCTCTTTGACTTTCTTGTATTGAGCTAATGATTTATCTACTTTAAGAGTTTTTAAATACCTCTTATATTCTGCTTCAGATAATTTTTGAACATCTGATGCTCTTTGCTGTTTAAGTACAGCTATCTTTTCATCAATAGAATCTTCTATTCTTTTAACAAAGTATTTTCTTTGTTGTACACTTATTTTATTTGGCACTTTATTCTCCTTCTTTTATTATTTGTAAATTGTAACTACACAAAGGATTTGCACCTTTCCCTCACAAAGCCTAAGCTCTCTCTATCCTCACTACTTTCCCTCGTTACAAATTATTATCTTAAGACTGGTAATATTTCTTCAGTTGTTTTTGTTAAACATGTTAATACTCCACCATCATTACCTTCATCATCTTTTTGAGCGATAACTCTGGTACCATCATCTAAGAAAAATGTAATTGGTCTGTTAAACCAACCATATGTATCACACTCTTCTTGTTCCATATACTCAACTTTAATAATTCTCTTGTTGAGCAATTGCTTCTCAGCTACTCCTGTCCATCTTTTGGTTAACTGTTTATCTGTCATGCTTTCTCCTTATAAGTTTATAAGTTCCTTTATTTACTAGCCACCAGACTTTCATCATGGCTTCCATTTTATCTATTTCACCATCCTCAAATAAATCTTCTTGAGGTACTTCTTCCCAATTATTAAACATTTATTTCTCCTTTAACATTTGTATTTCAGCTGATACATCTTCATCTATATCAGGCTCAGGGTTTTTTTTAAATAATATGTAGTTTTTTGCTAATGTATTCCATACAATCATAAAAGCTGTTGATACATAGAATTGATGTTCCTTAGGTAATGCATCTGTAATCATTTCAACATATTCTTGAGCTTCTTCAATATTTCTTCTTGAAGCAAATATGGTATGTTCTTGCATGTCTACATAAGGAAGCTTAGCAACTACTTCCATTAATTTATCTCTATTTTCACTCATTTGACTCATTTGTTCTCCTAGTTATTATGAGAGGCAAATTCTGTTCACCATTTTAGTTCGTCCAAGGGACTTGCCCTTGAGGCTCTTCTAAATTCTTGTGTTCTGGTCTAGAAATCCAGACGACTCAGGTACATCCTCGTTACCTCTCATAAATTATTATGAGAGCCTCACTATTCCTTTGTCCAAAAAAAAAGGAGTAATATTGAGAGTATTACTAAAAAGGACTTATAGGACCAGCTATTGGCTCTCATAAATATTAATACTATTTATCTTTGATTTTGTAACTACAAGCATCAAATGGACAATTAGTACATAAATAACTTCTTGTTTTCTTAGCAATATCATCAAAGAAAAGACTTTTATTAAAGATATGTTGATTAATGTTGTCTGTTCTTATTTCTGATACTACTACTTTTTCTTTAAAGCTATCAGTAAATACCTGAATAACTTTTGGGAGCTTAAATAGGCCTGATATCTTATAGGCTCTATTAAACAATTTAATGTAAACCTTTTTAGGTGAATACATTATTTTTTCTTCTCGTGGACAGCTTGTGGATTTAACAGTCAAGCTATTTAATACTTGCTTGTCTAACCATTCATTGCTATCATAGAATTTCCCGTGGTTTTGTTCATCTACGATATGATTCATAGTTTCTCCTGTTTTGTGTGTGAAATTATAGAGCAGGGCATACTGGCGTGTTCATGTATGCTATGTAAAGAGAGCTACTCTTCCTTGCCACTCTGCTCTTTTGTACAAAATTATAATGCAATGCTAATAGAGTGAAGGAGGGTTGTCCCATCCTAAATAGGTACGAATCTACTAACCATTTAAGGCGGTTATTACATTTCACTTGCCAGCTACTCTGTCATCGTGTATTTAGTTTTAACTCTACATGGCTATGAACCATGCCCGACCCTCAAAAGGGATTAACATTGCATTAATTATAAATTTATGAGACTACATTTGTCAAGCCTGGCATCTGATGAGATTTCTCTGCCTTTTTATCTTGATTCTTAAGTAGTTATAATGAGGTCTCACATATTCCTTTGCCTATTGGTACATCCCTTTTATGTGTACACCCAATAAGGACTTACAGGACCAGTTGTTGACTCTGATAATAACATTTATCACTTCTCGCCACCCAAAGAGGTAGTCTCAAATTAAAAAAGAGAAGCAATCTTAGATTACAGGAGCTGTTCGTTCACTTTCGTGTTTCCGTCTGCTTATCTATGACTACTTCTCTTTAGCTCCACGATTCTTTAATTTCTTGCGCAATTCTATGTCTTGGAGCGTTTTTTGTTTAATGTCTTCGTAAGGACAGTTTAATATTATCCATTCTTGAAGACTTTCACCTATACTTTTACAAGGCATTAGGTGGATAAATACCTTTGTCTCTAAACTTCTTGGCTTCTATTTCTTTCATTACTACATTACCAAGCTGAGTATAATTTAATTGAGACATTAATTGTCTTACAGTTTCTTCTAATCTACTGACTTGACCTTCTAAATCATTTATTCTAAAGCTATCATATGATTTAGGTTTAAATGGATATTTCTTTCTTTTACCAAAGAATATCCTACGGAAAATACTTTTTACTTTTCCCATTCGTTTACATCCTTTCTGTTATTTAAGCTATACATAAATAACTCTAAGCATTTAAGTGCGATATTTGCACCAAAGATTGATAATCCTATTACCATTATTAATACTGCTATTTCATAAAACATATTACTTTCTACCTTTATTTTGAACACTCTGATAATCATATAAAGTATCTAAAACCTTTTTAGAAGGTGTTTCGTTGATACTATCTATTATATCAGGCATTGTTAGTTTAATTAACTCATTTTGCATAGCTTTGTTGTCTTCTTCAAGCCTTGCAACTCTTTTTGTTAAAGTATTTATTACATTAATGATATAACCCTCCCAAGACCTTTTAGTCTCAGGAGGATTAACAGGTATTAGTTTATTACTCATTTATTTCTCCACATGCTTATAGCCATGTTGTAAAATACTATGAGCATAATAAAACTAATGAAAATGCCACTGCATTTAATTACTACAGCCATTGTTGTAGGTGCATCCATTAAACATAAAACCATTAATAATGAATAGCTTAAAAGAATATACATAAGTGGCACATACTTCCAGAAATAGTACATAAATATTCTTACCATTAAACCTCCTTTGGTTTTGGTGCACGATATTGCTTTCGTACACCATTGTTATCAGTTATCCACCCTCTTCTACGACTCTTTGAAATTTGTCGTGGAGTGCAATTCATAGCTTTTGCAAGCTCTGCATTTGTTTTAGGGTTACTCATTTTATAGTCTCCTATGTTGTTATTAAAAAAACCTGAATCTGTTAACTAAACAAAAAAACACATAAACAAAATGACTCTACATAAGTAGAGCCATTATTGTTGTATGTGGTAGAAAGAACTCTTATGAGTCCATAGAGTCGTATAGACTTGTAAGACGATTATTGAGGTCTTTCTCATTATTAAGAGGTAATTCTTCAATCAAAGATATACTATTGGTTAATCGTTTCTTTGTAATGGTATTACCATTCAAAGGATTAACAGTAGTATACTCTGAATCTTTTCTTTTGAGAGAGATTGTTAATAACATATCTCTTTCAGCATATGAACCATCTGCTGATTTCTCAAAAGGATGAAGAGCTTTGAGTGATACAGAATTACTATTCTTATCAATGAACTGTTCAAGCTTATCAGCTATGCTATCAGAACAAGACTTGAAATTGAATACAATTTCATTTAGGGGATTCTTTGAATCACCTTGTCTTGTAGCCTTGTAAAAGATAAGTTCGAACTGTTTGATAAAATCGAATAATGTTTTCATTTGATACTCCTTATAGTTATAAATAAAAGAAATGATACACATTATGAGATGCATATCATCTTAAGCAGGGGCAATCAGTTGTACACCACTGATATTAGGGCGTTTCAACGGGGCTTGACCCCGTGTGCCCTAAAATCAGACGGGTACTAACTGTTGTATATCACCAACTCCCATTCTAGAATAATTTTTAGAAATGCCTTTTTCAACGCGTATTTGCCTGTTTTAGGCTAAAACTCACCCAAAGTAAGGGTAAGGTACCATCAGGATATTTTTTTAGCTTAAAATTGATATTTGGATGTATAATACTATTAATAGTGTAAGTGGAGGTACCTTTGAGGTATTACAACAGGCACTATAAGACGATATATTCCTTAAGGGAATATATCTAAACTATAGTAGTACTATTACTTAAAAGAAATATATATATATAAATATATATATACAAAGAAAGTTGAAAGCTATACACTCACCATACACTCACCATACTTTGTATTTTGATAGTATAATCAAATATTAGTATATTTAGGCAACTATGAAAGGGAATTTAACAATGAATATAGACTGGACTTTTATATCAGAACGAGAAGGTGGGCGTAAGCTTATGGGGTATATACCTAAATCCAATGGAGAGGTATTAGATTCTAGTGGGGTTACAATAGCCACTGGCTTTGATATAGGCCAGTATTCTACAAATGACCTTAAAAAGATGGGTGTTCCCTACGACTTAATTGAAATCCTAGAGCCATATTGTGAGTTTACAGGGCAAGAGGCAGAGGAGGTTATGATTTCTGTTGGTGTACCTGAAATTACTGAAACAGAAGCTTTTGAACTAGACAAAGCCTCTCATGAGCGTACTTTAAGCCTATTAAGAAACAAATATGATGAGGTGGCATCATGTTGTTTTAGTGCTTTACATCCTCAAATACAAACAGCAATTGCATCTGTAGCCTTCCAGTATGGCACAGGATTAAACAGAAGGACTCCTATGTTCTGGAAGCAGATAACAGGGCATGATTGGGAAGCAGCTATAGCTAATCTAAAGAATTTTGGTGATAAATATCCATCAAGGAGAAAATTAGAGGCAAATTTAATTGAATCATGTATGTCATAAGCATAAACCATAAGAATGGTAAGGCTGATTACGAGATATATACGGAAAATGAAGCCAAAAGAAAGTCCATTGACTACAAATATTGGAAAGATGCAGACGAAGGAGATTGGGCAGTCTCAGATGACGGGTGGGTGGCTCAAGTTATCAAGAAAAAGGAGTATCCAGGGAGGAATAAGCATAGTAATGTTTACCTTCGTTTACCTTGGGGTTATACTTTTTTTAGTTCTAAATACCCAACTAAAAAGTTTAAAGCAGAGGGCAGGAAAAGCGTACACACATTTAGTGGCAAAAGCGAAATAGACGTACTCTGTAACAAACCTAAAATGAGAAAGCTAGCTATGGGCTTTGCTCATATGAAAGACTTTGATTTGGCAATAGATTGGGCGTTTGGCTCAACAACATCAGATGAAAGGAGACGCTATAAAAGGACCATGAGGTCCAAAAGCTTTAATAAAATGGTAAGAGACGAAATACAAAAACTATTATCAGACTATGATATGACCGAAGGTTATACTATGGAGCTTTTAAAGACTGCTATAGAGTATGCAAAGGATAAGAAGGATGTGTCTAATCTTTTAAAAGCTGTAGATAACCTACAAGAATTGCATGGAATGAAGGACAAGGGTCAGGTAACAACAACAAGTACCCTAGAGGCTAGTATGACCAGGAAAATGCTAAATGAGATAGAAGAAGAGGAAAGAAGGCTCATAGCATCCAATACTACGACTAAAGATACAGACGAGGGCTAATCATAATGGCTGAAGTAGCTACTGGCGATTATGAAATGTATTACGCCAAGCTTCAAAGTTTAAAGAAGCTAAAAAGTAATATGGCACTATTTGGGAGACATTGTTTCCCTACAGCCTTCCGAAGAGCCACACCTCCTTTCCATTCAGACATATACCGTAATCTGGTAGACGAAACGAAAAAAAGAGTGTTAATTGCAGCCCCTAGGGGTACAGCCAAAAGTACAGTTAGCACTCTTGTTTTCCCTTTATGGAAACTGGCTTTTAAGACAGAGGAAGAGGAGATATTTATAGTTATAGTATCTGAGAGTCAATCGCAGTCTATAAACTTCCTTAGTCGTATTAAATATCATTTAACCCACTCTGATAACTTTAAACGATTATTTGGAGACCTTTCGGCAAATACAGCTAAGAGATGGACTAATAACGATGTTGTTTTAGCAAATGGTGCCAGGATAATAGCTGTTGGTACAGGACAAAGGGTTAGGGGATTTATTGAGGGAGATACAAGACCTAATCTAATAATTGTTGACGATTTTGAATCAGAGCTTAATGCATTTACTGCAGAAGCCAGAGTAAAGAATAGAAAGTGGATGACCGAAGCTGTTATACCCTCATTATCTGATGATGGTCGTATATTATGTATTGGAACGGTTATATCAGAGGATTGCTTCTTATATTGGGCAAAAGGCTCTACAGCCTGGGAAACCTTATGGTTTAGTATCTGGGATGATGATGAAAAGAGTATATGGCCAGAAAGGTTCCCCAAAGAAAGAATACTACAGATAAAGGAAGAGTTTGCAAGTGTTGGTAATTTGACAGGTTTTTACCAAGAGTATATGAATATAGCTCAGGCACCTGACGATGCCCCTTTTAAACCTGAATATATACAAATGCATCATTATGATTATAAAAGAATAAACGGACAGAATTGCCTTGTGAGACAGGTCGGGGATGAAGAGAAAATAATCCCTATAGAAGTTTACACAGGTGTTGACCCTGCATCCTCTCTAGGGTTACGCGCTGACTTTTTTGTTATAGCTTCTATAGGGATTGACTCTGAGGACAATAAGTATGTAGTAGATATATTTAGACAAAGAATAGACCCTGCAGAGCAGCCAAGTGAAATAATAAAAGCATATAAGAAATATAGACCTAAAAGAATGAAAATAGAAACAACAGCATATCAGGAAGCATTAAGAAGTGCTGTTAGAAAACAGATGCAAGAAGAAAATCTATATATACCTGGATTAGAAAAAGGAGTTAAACCGAGAACTCGTAAATCAGAAAGGTTACTATCAATGGTTCCTATGATGGCAAAGGGAGAGTTTTTCTTTAGACCTCAAGATATAGAGCCTCAAAAAGAGTTTTTAAGCTATCCAAGAGGTAAGCATGACGATGTAATGGATGCTATTTGGACAGCTTTAGACAAATCTAAACCATGCAGAATAAGCGACATAAATCCTGAAAATGTAAAAAAGAAAAGGAAACTACTTGATTGGCTTACTATGTAGTTATATATTAAGGCGGGCAAAAGTATGGCTAAAACATATAATTTAAAAGGAAAAGAAGCTAAAGAATTTGTTACTGAAACTCAGGACATCTTCAAAAAGTATTCCAAAGATAGGGATACTTGGGCACAGCATGCTCAAGAAGATAGAGAGTTTCGTTTGGGCAAACAATGGTCTGCTTCTCAAAAGAAAACCTTAGAGGCTAGAGGACAAGCTCCTATAGTCGTAAATAGAGTACATCCAGCTGTAGAAACAGCGAAAGCTATGTTAACAGCAAATAGACCTTCGTTTAGATGTTCCCCAAGAGAAGACTCCGATAATAAGATGGCCCAAGTTATTAGTGGTATGTTAGAATATATGTGGGATATATCAGATGGAGCTAATATAGTCAGGAATGTAGTTGATGATTACTATGTTACAGGACTAGGATGTATGCTCGTATATCAAGACCCTATGGCAGATGATGGTAAAGGCGAGGTTAAAATTCGTGACATAGACCCATTAGATGTTTATATTGACCCAAACAGTCGAGACAGATTTTGTGATGATGCAGAGAATATAGTTATATCTCGCCTTTTTACCAAAGAACAAGCTATAAAAATGTATCCGATGTATAAAAAAGCTATTAGAAACGCTACTGGAGAGTTTGCATCTGACAGGCCTATGACAACACGAAGAGATGAAGGCCAAACTTCATTTCCAGAAGAAATTAGAACTCAGGATGATGATTATATCAGAGGTTATGAGCGATATATGAAAGTTCAGCAGGATATGTTTAGAGTATTCGAAGGATTTTCTGGATTTGAGCATGTATTTGAAAAAGAAGAATTTGAAGGATATATACAGCAACAAATTGCATTGGTAAATGGGCAGCCTATGCAAGACATGCAAATAGTACAACAAATGTCCCAACAAGGGGCTCAAGTTGAAATGGTAACATATGAAATGCTTATTGGTATGGGCATGATTCAAGTTGCTGAAGTTACCTTGCCTAGAATAAAGCAGTGTGTTATTATTGGAGATAGCTATCTTTATAGCAGAATATTACCTTTTGAGCAATATCCAATAGTAATGTTTATGAATTTACATACCCGAACACCTTATCCTATGAGTGATGTTAGGATTATTAAGCCTTTACAGGAATATATAAATAAAACAAGGTCTTTAATAATTGCTCATGCAACAACATCAACAAATACAAAGATTTTAATTCCTGAAGGTTCTGTAGATATGGGAGAGTTTGAAGAAAAATGGGCACAACCTGGCGTAGCTATACCTTTTGACCCAACAGATGGAGCTCCAATGCCAGTGCAACCAACTCCTCTTCCAAATGAGCTATATAAAAATGAAGCAGATGCAAAAGCTGATATTGACCATGCATTAGGTTTGTATGAAATGATGATGGGTAATAGTCAGGCTGCTCCTCAAACATATAAAGCAACAGTATCTTTAGATGAATTTGGTCAAAGAAAAATTAAAAGTAAACTATCAGATATAGAAGCTGGACTTAAAAGAGTAGGTGAAGTTGCTATTCCTATGATGCAACAACTTTATCGTACAGAAAAAATATTTAGAGTCTTGCAACCTAATAACTCTTTAAGTGAGTATGTTGTTAATAAAAGACTATATGATGATAAAACAAAAGAAATATCAATTTTTAATAATTTAGCTGTAGGTAAATACGATGTTATAGTAGTCACAGGAAGTACTCTTCCTACTAACAGATATGCTCAGTTAGAATTATATATGGATGCTTACAAAAATGGCATCATAGATAAGCAAGAAGTATTGAAGAAAACAGAAGTATTCGATATGGAAGGCGTATTACAAAGAACAGATTTAATCGCTCAATTACAACAACAATTAGAAGGTGCTCAAGAACAAATTAAAAAACTTGAGGGTGATTTACAGTCAAGAGACAGAGAATCAGTTAATCTTCGAAAAAGAGTTGAAGTTGAGAAGTTTAAAGCGGACCTCGATAAAAAGTCCAATAAAGTTGATGCTGCAGGCACTATCTTTGAGAAAAGACTCGACGATACCCTCGGCTCAGTTAAAAAGGAGATTCGAGACGCTATTCAAAAAAACAGTAAACCCCCTAACAGGGCTACTAAGGAGAAATAAAAATGGCAGAAAACCAGGACACCCTAAATATAGGCTCCGAGCAAGGACAAGCCGACCAGTCCCTTTCGCCTTCTGATGCATTCTCAGCATTCGAGGGACAGACTACACAGACAGATACAGCCTCTGATGTTGTAAATAGTGTAATTGGCACTCCACAGGAGACAACCCAAGCACAACCACAACAAGAGCAACCTGTACAGGATAGTGGTCAACAGGCACCGAGTGATAATGAACAAGTTCGTTATCAATACTGGCAAAGTCAGGCAGCGAAAGCGCAGAATGAGTTGCAAAATTACAAGCAGATGGAAGCACAATATACTCCGTATATAGATTACCTAAAAGCTAATCCACAAGCGGTTATGAATATTGATGCAGCCCAACAACAAGTTAATCAACCAGCTCAAGAAGCGTTTCCAGAGCCGCCTGAAAAACCTAGGAGACCTAGGAATTTTAGTCGTGAAGATGCTTTAAGTGATAGTAATTCAGAATCAGCTCGATATCTTGATGATGTAGATGAGTGGAATGAAAAAATGGGTGATTATACTCGCTTACAAAGTGAATATAATAATGCTAAACTTCAGGAAACTGTTCAACAGATGCAAGAAAGAGAGAGTAAAGCAAGAGAAGCTCAACAAGCTGAAATTAGAAGAAAGCAACAACTTGGAGAGATTAATCAATATGTGATAGCTAATCACGGATTATCTCAAGAACAAGCAAGTAAATTTGTGCAAGATATGTCTTCACCTGAATCAGTATCCATGGAAAACTTAGTTAAACTATGGATGGCTAATGAAGGTATACAATCTAATCCACAAAATACTAATATGCAACCTTCTCCACAATTTCAGCAAACACAAGCAGCTCAGCAGGTACCAAACCCAATGGGTGTAGTTCCAGCAGCCGCTAATGAGAATCCAAGCTCTGAAGATGCTATTATGGATGGTATGTTAAATGACTATAAATCTAGGAATCCTTTTTAACTCATAAATAAAAAAGGAGGTTCCTAATGGGAACATTTTATAGTGGGGCAGCTGGTAATGATGTTCAGTCTAGTAATGTTGATATAAATGATACTAGACGGATGTTTAACTTCGGTGATAGAGTTGCAGAACTTGCACCGCAGCAAAGCCCGTTTTTTGTATATCTTAGTAAAGTAGCAAAGAAAGCTACTGATGACCCTGTTTTTAAATTTTTAGAGCAAAGACATCAATGGCAAAGAAGAAACTTCACAGTTCACACGACTGTAACTAGTGCAGCATATACAGCTGGTACAGCAGTAGATAATGTAATGAAGTTTGAGTGTGGATACGATGAGTATGGTAACATTGCCGCAAATTCACAACCTAAATTTCTACTTGAAGGACAAGTGGTAGCTATTAAAGCAGATGATGGTAATGTCTATAATTGGAAAATAGATGGAGCTCCTGATTTAGATTCAGTTGCTGGTGAAGCTGAGGTAAAAATGATACCTTTGACAACTCATACTCAGGCCTATACTGCTGGGAATGCAGGGCAAGTAGTTGGCTCAGCATTTGCTGAAGGAACTGGTGCTCCTCTAGGTTGGGAAGACAAAATGTTTGACAGAGAGGGTTATACGCAGATATTTAAAACTGCAATGAACATGTTCTCTGGAACTGCAATGGCTACTAGCTATCGTGGCATTAAAAATGAGTATCAAAGAGTTTGGCAAGAAAAATTGATGGAACATAAAATGGACATCGAACATGCTATGCTTTTTGGTCTTGGTTCTTCTTCAAATGAACAAGGCGGAGTACCTTTGAGATATACTCATGGTATTTTACCTTATACTGAATCTAATGGTAAGGTATATAACTTTACTTATGCTTCATCTGGTTACGATGCTATCTTAGATGCAATGGAAGATTTCTTTGCACCTGAGAGTGGTAACTCTGGAAACAAACTGGTATTAGCTTCAAGAAAAGTAATCACTTACTTAAATAAATTAGGTAGTGGTAGCTTTATGAACAATTCAGTTGGTTCTAGTCAGTATAGCTTAGATGTATCTTCTATACCTGGTAATTTTGGACATACAGTAACAAAAGTAAGCACTATTTTTGGTGACTTACACTTTGTAGCTGAGCCATTATTAAGAGGTCCTTGGGAAGATTACTGTGTAGCTGTTGATATGAAGAATGTTGCATATAGACCATTAGCTGGTAACGGTATTAATCGTGATACTTTCATAGAAACTAATATTCAAGGCAATGATGCAGACGGAAGAAGAGACCAAATCATCACAGAAGCTGGTTTGGAAATTTCTGTTCCTGAAACTCACGCTGTCTTGAAGTTTAGTTAGGAGGTAGAAGATGGCTAGTCAAAGTACTTTAACAATTACAAGGCCAGACCCTAGCGCTACTAAGGTTAGTAACATTTATTCTGATTGGACAGAAGGTACTCCTGCTGATGGAACAGTCACATTTTCTAGTACAGGTACGACTTTTTCTTCACTAACAGATACAGAAGTTGATGGCACTTACTATTCAAAAGAGTTTTCATTAAAAGGCAAAGCGCTTGTTGGCGCTAGGTTTAATATTGGAGATTCTGGAGATAGTGGTATTACTTGTTGTTTTCAATGGTTTAATCCAAAAGGGACATCTCATGATGGAACTGGTGACCAAGCTGGTGGTACATGGACTGATATTGGAAGTGCTGCCCAGGATTATACTATAAACACCGTAGATGCTACTCTTTCTGGTGAGTGGGACATAATACAAAAGTGTTCAAAAGTTAGAGTAAAAGTTATTTGCGCAAGTGCTAGTGATAAAATATCAACCATAAATACAGCAGCTTTTGCTACTATAGACATATGGATGGATAAAAGTGACGAGTTAAATGTAGCTATGGCAAGCGTTGGTGGTATAGGTGCTGACCCATCTTAATAACAATAAACCGATACAGGGGGGCTTCGGCCTCCCTATATCATAAAATAGGAGAATATTATGTCATTACCAGGATATCCAAAGACATATGACCATCCAAAAGTTACTAGATTAACGGTTGGAGATGAGGTCTCAAATGGAAATTTTATGTTAATAAAATCTATGAGCTCAGTTAGCACAAATTGGATAGAATATCAAGTTAGATATCCAAATAGCGCATCTCCCGCTACTAAACATTTAGTAAGAATAACAGCTGGAGATTCTTTGCATGGCCCGTTTAGTTATGTAAAGCACAAACAAGCTGGTTCAGCAGCTCAATCTGGTGGAGCTGGAACTGCTACTACTACTTATTCTTTAGTTTACGAAGTGGAGGATTAAATTATGTCAGCAGTAGTAAATAAAACTTTTTATTCGCCTTATACAATTATTCATACAGCAGCAATGGCTGGTCCTACAAAAGGAATATTTGATTCTATACAAGTTACATCTGATGATTCAACTGATAATATAGTTATTACAGTTACTCCTTTAGGTGATGATGCAAGTTCAGTTAGGATAGCTTCAGGAGAGAGTATTTATGGCCCTTTTACAAGCTATAATATTACAGCTGTAACTGGTGATGTAACTATAATTGTTCAAGAAAGAAGTAAATCAATAGATAATTAACACAAAGGAATAAGATGATAGATAGAAAAAAATTAAAATCAACAAAAGTAATAGGCCTTTCAGGCTTAGGTAGATTGGGAAAAATGGTAACTAAATCTATAAAAGGAATTGTATCTAAACCACTTATGGACAAAAGAGGTGGAAGAGCTAGAGGCAGAAGAGGCGGGAGATAAAAATGGGTACAGTCTACTCTGGTAGTGTTGGTACACCATTTAATGGCGAAAAGCCTGATACTAGAAGAAAAAAGGGTCTTAAAAAATAATGGGTTTAATGCTTAATAAAGTAAATGAATTGGTAGGAGATGCTTCGGTAGGAACTCATCCTAATGTTAATAGTTTATATCAAGCAGCTATAAATGAAGTTATAGATGTTTTGCCTGATGAAGAGCTATTAAAGCATTCTCCAACACCAATATCACTTACAAACCCTAATAGTACTTGGACCCTTCCAGGTGAAGTTCGCATTTTAGAAGTTCATAGTTATAAT
>VTLG01016951.1_pt1 | contig 14338 bp, 21 predicted proteins | sample 4694571 | NCBI WGS metagenome assembly VTLG01 (sample SAMN12604809, study PRJNA352737) | marine metagenome | biome: ENVO:00000447; feature: ENVO:00000209|ENVO:00000569|ENVO:01000036; material: ENVO:00002151; isolation source: viral sequences binned using virsorter ...
TGCTGCGGAGATTAAAAATAATCCAACAAAGTTTTTAAAAGAAGCAGGATTTAAAATTGATAAATGTTTAAAGCTGTCTAAAGGAGGATCTCCTGATCAATGTATTAGAGGAGTAATTCAAGAAACAGCTGAAGAGGCTAAAAAAGGAAATAAAGCAGCTCAAGACTCATTTAAAAAAAGCGGAAGAAGATTAGGACTTTTATTTGGATGGTTAGATGTTCCACTTGAAATTTCTTTCGCTGCACCTCACTTGTTGATGGGAGATGTGGAAGCTGCTAAACGTGCAACGACTTTTGGATTAGCAGGATGGGGAAAAGTAGATCTAGATAATGTGGATGATCCTGAAGCTAGAAAATATTTAAAACATAAAAGAGATACTGAGGATTGGATTAACAATTGGGAAAAACATTATCATTATAGTGAGAAATTAAAAAATCTTCCATTAGATGCTTCAGATCCTTATAGAAAACAAATTGAAGACTCGGTTGAAAAATTTGCAGGTAATATGAAATCGATCCAAGAGAATTATGAGGGCTATGATCGAAGTGGTTCTAAAAATGAAGATTGGGCTTATAATCCTGAAGAGATGGCTGGAAAGAGAGCAGCTAAAAACTGGATTGATACTAAAGTGGAAACAGATTTAGATAAACAATTAGCAAAGACCCATGATCATCATGGTGATCCTTTTCAATTAGATATATCATCCCCCTATGCTGATTTAGTTAAAGAGGACCTAAGAAAATCCCCAACGGATTTAGAATCCTTTATTAAAACTAAAGGACAAGATTTTTGGGGAAATCCTGAAGGGTGGTGGTTTTATAGACCTCTTAAAGAGGAAGAAGCAGAAGCGCATGGTGTAGGTAATCTTTATGATGATTATTATATGGGTGCGAGTGAAGGAAAAGATATAAGAGATTCTTATTCCTCAATCCCCTTAGAGTATGCAAGTCAATTAGGAGCTTTAGAAGCTAAGGAAGCTCGAGAAGGACTGGCAAGATATCATTATAATCCTATGAGTGAAATGTATTATGCAGGGGGTGGAATTGCAGGAGTGAGAAGACCTAATGCCATTCCTCCTTCATCAGGACCGATGCCTCAAGGTGGAGGCTTGTCTTCTCAGTTTAATCGTGTTAGAAAACTCACGGGGTAATATATGGCAGATATAGAAAAAGGACTCCCAAATACTAAACTTCCTGCTGCGGGCGAAATTAATTCAGTTGATGCAGTGGATGTTAATGTAAATGCGGAAGAAATTCAAAAAGGACCAATCGAAGTCACACCAGAACAAGATGGTGGGGCAACCGTTGATTTTGATCCTAGCGCTAATTTAAAAATTCCAGGAACCGAAGGTCACTTTGATAATTTAGCTGATCTTTTACCTGACGATGTTTTAGATCCTTTAGGGAGTGAACTAAGATATCAATATCAAGATAATAGAAGTTCTCGAAAAGAATGGGAACGAACGTATACACAAGGCTTAGATCTTTTAGGATTTAAGTATGAAAATAGAACCGAACCTTTTCAAGGGGCCTCAGGAGCAACGCATCCTGTTTTAGCTGAAGCCGTAACCCAATTCCAAGCAACCGCTTATAAAGAACTGATGCCAGCTGATGGCCCAGTCAGAACTCAAGTTTTAGGAGCTCCTAACCCAGGGAAGACTCAACAATCGGAAAGAGTTAAAGATTTTATGAATTATCAAATTATGGATCGTATGACGGAGTACGAACCTGAATTTGACTCAATGTTATTCCATTTACCCCTTGCAGGCTCTACCTTTAAAAAAGTTTATTATGATGACCTCTTACAAAGAGCGGTATCTAAATTTGTACCCGCTGATGATGTTGTGGTTCCTTATACCGCTTCCTCGCTAGCCGATGCAGAATCTATTACTCATGTGATCAAACTTCCAGAAAATGAAGTTAGAAAACAACAGGTCTCAGGATTTTATAGTGATATAGAACTTGCGAAACCTGGTGTGTTGATGCAAGACGAATTAAAAGAAAAAGAAAGAGAGTTAGAAGGAACAAAACGAACAGGACGTAATCCAAACATTTATACCTTATTAGAATGCCATGTAGATTTAGATCTAGAAGGCTTCGAAGATATTGGTCCAGACGGGCAACCGACTGGTATCAAGCTGCCGTATATCGTTACTATCGATGAAAGCAGCACTAAGGTTCTTTCGATAAGAAGGAACTTTGCGCCCAATGACCCAAAGAAACAAAGAATTCAATACTTTGTCCATTTTAAATTTCTGCCTGGACTAGGATTCTATGGCTTTGGACTCATACACATGATTGGCGGATTGAGCCGTACAGCTACGGTAGCTCTCCGCCAATTACTAGATGCGGGAACTTTAAGTAATTTACCAGCTGGATTTAAACAGAGAGGGGTTAGAGTTAAAGATGAAGCCTCTCCGATTCAGCCAGGAGAGTTTAAAGATGTGGATGCACCAGGAGGCTCTTTAAAAGATGCTTTCTATCCACTCCCTTATAAAGAACCATCAGCAACGTTATTACAGTTGATGGGGATTGTGGTTCAAGCAGGTCAAAGATTTGCGGCGATATCAGAATTACAAACAGGAGAAGGTAATCAACAAGCGGCTGTAGGCACAACGATGGCCTTATTAGAACGAGGTTCTAAAGTCATGTCAGCCATTCACAAAAGATTATACTTCTCGATGAAACAAGAATTTAAATTACTGGCTAAAATTATAGCAACCTATCTACCACCTGAATATCCGTATGACGTGGTCGGTGGTGCACGAACGATTAAACAAATAGACTTTGATGACAGAATCGATATCTTACCTGTAGCAGACCCTAATATCTTCTCCATGACTCAAAGAATTACTTTAGCCCAAACAGAATTACAATTAGCGATGTCTAATCCTAAAATGCATAATTTATATATGTCGTACAGAAAAATGTACGAAGCCTTAGGCGTTAAGAATATTGATCAAGTATTACCCCCTCCACCACCGAATGCACCTAAAGATCCGTCTTTAGAAAACATTGATGCTTTGGCGGGTAAACCTTTCCAAGCGTTCCCAGGGCAAGATCATAGAGCTCATATTACAGCTCACTTAAATTTTATGGCAACCAATCTGGTTAGAAACAATCCTCCTATTAATGGAGCTTTACAAAAGAATATATTAGAGCATATTAGCTTAATGGCTATGGAACAGATTCAAGTTGAATTTAGTCAAGAGATGATGCAAATGCAGCAATTACAACAACTGGCCCCTACTAGTCCACAGGCGGCTCAACAACTCCAGCAGCTTCAACAAGCGATTGAAGCAAGAAAAGCGGTACTTATTGCAGAGATGACTGAAGAGTTTATGCAAGAAGAAAAACGAATTACTTCTCAATTTGACCACGATCCATTGCTTAAATTAAAATCTAGAGAAGTTGACTTAAGAGCTATGGACCAACAGCGTAAAAAAGAGTATGATGAAGCGAGAGTCGGCATTGATCAAGCTAAATTAGTTCAAGCTAAAGACATTGCAGATGACAAATTAGAACAGAATGAGGAACTGGCTGAACTAAGAGCTGACACGACTATGGATAAAGCTTATTTAGCAGCTGATGTTAAATTGACTTCAGATAAATTTAAGCGTAAAGATGTTAAAACACTAAAAGGACCTAAAAGATAATGGCTGGTATAGGAAAAGCAATCAAAGGATTAGGACTTCTGGCTAAGAAGTATAAAAAAGCTGTGAGCAAAAAAGCATCTAGTCAAATGGGATGGAAGAAAAATTTGAAGGAGAGATCTCAGGTTTTTAAAGAAGGCCAACAGAGACATAAGGATTTAGATCTTAAAGAGATTCACGATAAATACTTTGACAAGTCTGGTATGAAACAAAAAGGTAAAGACATTGTTAAAGAAGGTTTAAAAGGATTAAAAAAATAGGAGGACCCATGGCAAAAGACAAAGAACCTTTCTACAAAGGAGTAAACTTTAAACAGTTCACTAATAAGGATGGATACCTTAAAGGTGGTGTTGAAGTTAAAGTTCCTGAGGAGATTCCAACTAAGAACAAAGTTGGAGGCCAACGTAGAATGTTAAAAGATAAAAAATCAGAAGTTAGTTGGTGGTAAAATTGCGCGCGACGCGCGTAAGTCCTACTTTCTGAAGGATAAATTATGTGGTTTGGATTAGCAAAAATGGCACTGCAAACAGGTGCCAAAGTATATGCAAATAGACAACGAGCTAAAGTGGCTATGTCTGATGCACAGGTATTACATGCCGAGCGACAAGCTCGGGGTGAAGAGTCTTACCAGGGCAAATTATTAGAAGCACGACAGAATGACTACAAAGATGAATTTGTCTTGGTCATATTAAGCGCTCCGATAATTGTGCTCGCTTGGGGGGTCTTCAGCGACGATCCGGCAATGATGGAGAAGATTGAACTTTTCTTTCATCATTTTGGTCAATTACCGATTTGGTTCCAAACTCTCTGGATTACAGTCGTAGCTAGTATTTTTGGAATTAAAGGAACTCAGGTCTTTAGAAATGGCGGACCTAAGGCTAAGAAATAAGTTGCCATTATTGTTTAATTATAATAAAAAGGAAACATTATGAGACAAAACGGTGTTAGAAGTGATGTACGATTCCCTTATGCAAAAGGTGGACGCGCTGGTTTTAAAAAAGGCAAGTCTGCTAAGAAGCAAGGTTACTATGATAGAGAAGATGAATCGATCGGCATGCGTTTAGGAAAAGGTAAAGCAACTAAAAAAAATCCTAAAAAAGCAAAAGCTGAACGAGACATGTCTTACGGTAAATGGGGCAAACGTAGCAAAGACTGGAAAAAATAAGGATTCATTATGGCCAGTATAGTAGGCAAAGCTTTAAGAGGCTTTGGTAAAGCTCTTAAAAGAAAATCTAAATCTAATTGGACCAAAGATAAAGCTGGCACAATTACAGGTGTTAAACCTATGTCAGGTAAAATTCCTCATTATATAGGTGCGGGTGGAAAAGATCCTGCACGAAGAAGAGAAATAGTTAAAACTCATTTTAGTCTCAAACGTTCAGACAAAATTAATAAATTAGAAAAACAAGTTAAAGAAGGTAAAGAAGGCCTTAAAAAAATGGTAGACACGGGTCAAGCAGAAGAATATAAAAATTTACCTGGTCAACATAAGAAAAAAGGATTTAACAAATAATGGGCGATATAGCATTAAGAGGAAATAAACTTACAAAAGGACCACATGGTCATGGTCCTAAACCTTTTTTAAATAGACCAGGCCAAGCTCAAGGAACGCATGGTGGAAAAGCTACAGGTGGACGGGTAGGAAAATTTGGCGGTGGACGTACGAACCTATTAGAAGAACTAGGTCGTGTGGAAGCTGAACCATCAAACAGAAATCGTAGAGCTGAAATAGCTAGAGTTCATGGAGAATTGAATCGTGGTTATGCTACAGGTGGAAGAGTTGGATTTCAAAAAGGTAAAAGAGTAGGCCATAAACGTACAGGCAATACTCAGAGAGAAAATAGATTAGAAGAACTAGGAAGAGTAGACTCTGAAAGAGCATGGACTAAACATGGTAAGAGAGATTTAAGATTAGAAAAGCATAGAATTCGAGAGGAACTTAAAAAAGGTGGTAAAGTTAAAAAAGATAAAAAATGGATTCAAAAAGTTAATAAATCAATTAAAGCAAGAGGAACGAAAGGAAAATGTACACCTATTACAAAACCAGGCTGTACAGGCAGAGCTAAAGCTTTAGCTAAGACATTCAAGAAAATGGCTGCTAAGAGAAAAGCTAAAGGCTAATGGCTACAAGAATTAAGACTCAATTTAAGAACAACAAACAGGGCTGGACATCTAAATTAATGAAGCCTAAAGGGGTTAATACTCCTTATAATGGTAGTTATATGAATAGTAAACTGGGAGATGTTAAAGTTAATAATAAGAGTTTAGAAACCTTTTACGGAGATAAAATAAAGCCTTAAGAAAGAATTAATGGATTTAGAAAGCACTATTGTAAAATTAAACCGATTTCTGACCCAACGTGTTCAAACGTTATCTTTGGCAGTTACGTCAGGTGGTATTGACAATATGGAGAAATACAATTATATAATAGGACAAATAAACGCCTTAGAGGCAACAAGACAGGAACTCTCTAACCTGCTGGATAACAAGGAGCAAAATGAAGGAACAGTCATCGACATCAAACCAAAACCTACCAAAACATAAACCAGCATTAGAAGAAAAATATAAAAGGCAAGATGAGAATCTGCCTAAGCCTACAGGTTGGCGATTATTAGTTTTACCTTTCAAGATGAAAGATAAAACCAAAGGTGGAGTTGTATTAGCAGAATCTACACTTGAAAGACAACAAGTAGCTTCGCAGTGCGGTCTAGTTTTGGAAATGGGTCCACAGTGCTATAAGGACAAGGAACGTTATCCTACAGGTCCGTGGTGCAAGAAGGGAGACTGGGTAATGTTTGCTCGGTATGCTGGATCCAGAATTAAGATAGAAGGTGGGGAAATACGTCTGCTAAATGACGACGAAATTTTAGCAACCATCAAGAGTCCAGAGGATCTCTTGCATGAATTTTAACAACATAGGAGGAGACTATGCCTGAAGAAGAAAAACAAAAGCCAAGTGAGAAAGCAGTGGATATTGATACATCTGGGCCAGAGGTCGAAGTAGATGTAGCAGAGCCCAAAGAAGAAGCTGTCGTAGAAACGAAAGAGACAGAAGTAGAAACAGAAACAAAGGAACAAGAAACAGAAACCGTTAAAGAAATTAAAAAAGAACAAAAGAAAGATGACGAACAACTTGAAGAATATAGTAAGGGTGTTCAGTCTCGTATTGCAAAACTTACTCGTAAGATGCGTGAAGCTGAAAGGCAAAGAGACGCAGCTACGGAATATGCAAGAGCGGCTGATGAAAGTCGTAAAACGTTAGAAAAACGTTTTGAGAGAACTGACGCAGACTATATGAAAAAGTTTGAGTCAAGCGTCAAACAAGGAATGGACTCTGCGCAAAAAGAATTGGCTAGAGCCATTGAAGCGGGAGACGCTAAAGCACAAGTAGAAGCGAATAAACGGATTGCTACTTTAGCATTTGATAATGCTAGATTAGAACAAAGCAAGGAGATAAGAGAAGAAACACCAGCTAAACCAGCTGATGTTCAAACACCTCAACAACCAACTTCTCAAGTTTCTGCTTCGGATCCACAGGCTGATGCTTGGGCTGGAAGAAATACATGGTTTGGTCAAGATCGAGCCATGACATTTACTGCGTTTGAAATTCATAAGGATTTAGTGGACAAAGAAGGCTTTGATCCTAAGTCTGATGAATATTATGCTGAGATTGATAAAAGAATTCGTGTTGACTTTCCGCATAAATTTGATAAGAGTGATAATAAGTATACGACTGAGCCCGTTCAGACGGTTGCTTCTGCAAGAAGAAGCGTTAAGCCTGGTCGCAAAACTGTGAGACTCACTTCTTCACAGGTCGCTATCGCGAAAAAATTAGGAGTGCCACTCGAAGACTACGCAAAACAATTAAAAAACACGAAGGGAGTAGTATAAGCGTATGAAACAAGAAGATACAAAGACACCTCGTGCGAGCCAAACACGGTCAAAATCTGATAGACCAAAAGTGTGGGTTCCTCCATCATCTCTAGATGCACCTCCTGCGCCTGAAGGATTCAGGTACAGATGGATCAGAGCTGAATCAATGGGATTTCAAGATACGAAAAATATATCTGGACGTTTAAGAGAAGGATATGAATTAGTTCGTGCCGAAGAAATTGAAAATGCTTCAGATTATCCAATCGTCGACGAAGGTCGATACAAGGGGGTAATAGGGGTCGGTGGCCTTTTGCTTGCAAAGGTTCCAGAAGAGATTGCGCAGCAACGTGATGCTTACATGAAAAGACAACATGAAGCTAGAAACGAAGCAGTAGAAAACGATCTTATGAAGGAGCAGGATAAGAGGATGCCTATCAATATTGAAAGGCAGTCTCGTGTAACCTTCGGTGGTACAAAGAAAACCTAGTTTTCTCGGGATAACAACCAATTCCCTATCATCGATTTTAATTAACCGTTTACAGATAAAACTGTAAACATAGGAGTAACAAACTATGGCAAATAGAAATACAGTAGGGTTTGGTCTTATTTCTCAAGGTGCGTTGGGTTCAACCCCAGCTACTCAGGGACAAGGCAAATACTACATAGAAGCCAATCATGCGACTTCGTTATACAACGGTACGGCTGTTAAGCAGTCTGCTGGTTTTATAATTACAGCGCAGGCTAATATAACTGATACTGTCATCGGTGTGTTGAATGGTGTATTCTACAACGCGGCTACAACAGAAAAGCCAACTTGGCAGAATTACTACTCGCAAGTTACTCCAGCTAACAGTGAAAACATCACAGCGTTTGTTATCGACAATCCGTATCAACTTTTTGTTACGTCTTTCGATACAGCGATACCTATAACAAATATGGGTAAAACGTTTGGAATGGCGACTACTACGGGTTCAACTCAAAGTGGTCAATCTTCAAACATGATGTTACTAGCTGGCGGTCACGCCACAGATAATACTTGGAGAACGGTAAGAATAGCCGAAGATCCTGACAATGACGACATTACAGCAATTAACTGTTCTGTAGTAGTTGTTCAGAATCTTAACCAGTATAATAATGGCGTTACAATGGCATAATAGGAGCATATAGACTATGGCAATATCACGAGCACAACTAGTTAAAGAACTAGAACCAGGCCTAAATGCACTATTTGGGCTGGAATACAAGCGGTATGAAAATCAACATGCTGAAATCTATACGCAAGAGTCTTCTGACAGAGCTTTCGAAGAGGAAGTAATGTTATCAGGATTCGCGAACGCTAATGTAAAAGCAGAAGGGCAAGGCATATCTTATGACGAAGCTCAAGAAACTTTTACAGCACGTTACACTAATGAGACTATCGCTCTAGCATTTGCGATAACAGAAGAAGCTATCGAAGATAACCTCTACGATAGAATTGCTTCTCGTTATACAAAAGCTTTAGCTAGATCTATGAGTAATGCTAAAGAAGTAAAAGGAGTTAATCCACTAGTTAATGGATTCGGCACTTTTAAAACAGGCGACGGTGAAGCCCTGTTTAGCACAGCTCACCCTACAATAGCGGGTACTTTTCAAAATACCCTAACTACTCAGGCAGATCTAAACGAAACATCATTGGAGCAGTCTGTAATAGACATCGCTGCAATGACTGACGAACGTGGTCTTAGAGTTGCAGCAAGACCGACGAAAATGATTATTCCGTCGGCGCTACAATTTACTGCTGAAAGATTATTTAAATCTCAAGGCAGAGTGGGAACAGCTGATAATGATATCAATGCAATCAAATCTATGGGTTCAATCCCAGGCGGTTACAGAGTTAATAACTTTTTAACTGATACTGATGCATTTTACATCATAACAGACGTACCTAACGGTATGAAAATGTTCAATCGTGCACCATTGACAACTGCAATGGAAGGCGACTTCGACACTGGCAATGTGAGATACAAAGCTAGAGAAAGATACAGCTTCGGCTGTTCTGACCCTAGAGGTATTTTCGCGTCGCAAGGTGCGTAAAGAAAAACATTAGAGATGAGGCGGCCTTAAAATCGCCTCATTTCGTTTATACAGTGAGAAATTAGACTATGAAAAACTTCAGAATACAAATACGATATCACGGTTATTATGCTGACTTTAAAGTTCAGTGTAAGGATACCCCTCAAGATATCGAAAACTCTATCCTTGACAAACTAGGAAAAAATGAGGTATTATTTGAAGCTGATGGATTTACCAATAAAAAAGGTAAATGGATAACCTATGAGGAGGTTAATGATGACACAAGACCTGTACACACAAAAGAGGTCCTTGGAGTTAGATTGGCAACAGGAGCACCTGAAGGAAGGTAGATATACTTTGCATATGGGGCATATCGACAAAAAAATTCAGGAAATTGTTAAAGAAATCATTGCCAAAGAGTTTGAAGAACAAACGCTTCAAACTAAAATAGCCGAAGCCAAGGCCGAAGTTTCGATAGCCACTTAAGCGCTGTCATAAAATCAATTTTTTTCCTAAGGATACCTTGCGCTCTACGCAAATTTGGGCTATAGATTAATTACTATACAATTATTTAATTAGATCTAGACGCGTATAGTCGACGGCCTAGAGACTAGATCTATATAAACTAGGAGGATTAATCATGGCAACAACTACATTTTCTGGTCCTATTAAAGCTGGTACTATTTCTTATACAACTGGTACTACTGTAGGAACGGATGTAAAAAACATTGGACAATGTTTAATGGCACAGACGTTTTCAACAGGCGCTACTTTAGATAGTGGTGCTTCTGCTGCAAATGAGACTACTGTCATTATTCCAGCTAATTCACAAATCGTGGATATGGTAATTGACTGTCCTACAGCAATGGCAGGTGCAAATTGCGTTTTCAGTGTTGGGGATACAGTTGGTGGTAATGCTACTTTCATTAATGCATTTGAAATCACAACTGCTTCTGGCGCTGGACGTAAATATCCAACAGAAGAAGCGGGTGGTACATTGGAGTGGGCTGATATAGGATCAGCAGACCTAAGACTTACTTGGACAAGTACAGGTGCTACATCTAATGGTGAAGTTAGAGTTACAGTGTTGTATCAACAAAACATTAACTTAGCTTAATAAATTAATTGTGAGCTCCTTCGGGAGCTCACATCTACTTATTGACAATTTATTAAATACAAATTAAAAAGGAAGTAATATGGCAAACATTGTACCAGATAGCTTTAAAGCAGAACTATTATGCGGATCGCATAATTTTGAATACGGCGTAAGTGCGCAAGTTTTCAAAGTAGCTTTATATGTAACAACGTTAGGACCCCCTTATACAACAAGTTCAACAGAATATAGTACAACCAATGAAGTTAGTTCTTCTGGAACTAATTATTCAACGGGAGGAAATGTTGTATCTTTGGACACAACAAGTGGAACAGTCATTGGAAGTAATACTGCGATTGTAGATTTTCAAAATACTACATTTTCAAATGTAACATTGACGGCTCTTGGAGCAGCAATCTATAATACAAGTACGACTCCAGCGAATATGTTGATTTTAGTTCTAGATTTTGGTGGAAATAAAACAGCAACGTCAGGAGACTTTACGATTCAGTGGCCTGCTAATACAGCAACTGATGCGATTATCAGACTAGGAGATTAAGAATGAGTACTTATCCAGTAGATGTAAAAGCAAAAAGAATAACAAGCACTGCAGCTAATCAAGTTATTTTTGCAGGAGCTGCAAGATGTTTAGGCTTCTCTGCAAATTGTACAGCAGGTGCGGGTACTATTACTATAGAGGATGATGGAGCTTCAGTAGGTGTTTTTGGAACACCTGATGGATCTAGTAATCCTTTTGTATATAGCGTAATATTCCCAGGCACAGGGATACTTTGTCGTTCAGGTTTAACTTGTTCTTTAGGAACTATAGCAGACGTAACATTCTTTTACGGTTAGGAGGTAATTCATGCCTAACACGACGTCAGACAATTACACGTTTGGTAAAACATTCACTATCGCTGATATTGTTGAAGAAGCTTTTGAACGTGTAGGATTTCCTAATGTTTCAGGCTATCAATTAAGAGCAGCAAGACGATCACTTAACATTCTTTTTCAAGAATGGGGTAATCGAGGACTACACTATTGGGAAGTAGGAACTTTAAATCTTACTTTAACTCAAGGTGAGAAAGAATTTACTTTCTATCGTTATCCTTCAGATCATCCTACAACTGGGGCCGCAGCTTTACAAAAATCTAATGGGCTTAATACTACTTTAGACGGAGCTATTAGTAGTACCAGTGCTACTACTGGAATCACTTTGGATTCTATTACTGGAATGAATAATCAAGGTACGGTGAGAATTGGTACTGAAGATATAACTTATGTAGGATTTAGTGGTTTAGAATTAACGGGTGTTACACGAGGAGCTCATTCAACAACAGCAGCGACTCACTCAGATGGAGCAGTGGTTACTAATTATGTTCCAGGTTTCTCGGATATTGAACAATGCTCATTAAGAACGAACATGGGAGCTAACACTCAATCCGATGCAGCTCTAGGTAAAGTCGATCGTTCAACTTATTCAGGTTATGCCAATAAAGAATCCGAAGGCACTCCAAGTAATTACTGGGTTCAAAGATTTATAGATCGAGTGACGATGACTATTTATCCAACGCCTGATGCAAGTAATGCGGGTAAAAATTTACATATCTTTTTTGTTAAAAGAATTCAAGATGCAGGAGCTTATTCGAATGCAACCGATGTACCCAATCGTTTCATTCCATGTATGGTTTCTGGATTAGCTTATTATCTCTCTCAAAAATATAGAATGGAAAAAACACAAGCTTTCAAACTATTATATGAAGATGAATTGGCAAGAGCTTTACAGGAGGACGGATCAGCAGCAAGTACTTATATAACACCTAAAGCTTACTATCCAAATATTTAATGCCAAAATATGCATCAGGAAAACATGCACTCGCTATCTCAGACCGCTCAGGCTTACAATTTCCCTGGAGGGAAATGGTTACTGAATGGACAGGAGCTTTTGTTCATATCTCTGAATACGAACCTAAACAACCTCAACTTAGACCTAAAACTTTAAGCGCTGATTCTATATCTCTTTCTAAAGTAAGACCTGCTCGAACAGCATTTCCTACACCAACTATTTTACCTAACAATCCTTTTGACACTGTGGTCGGAACAACGGTAACGGTGACTCAACCTGACCATAATTTTTCAACAGGAGATGCTATTAGATTTAGAGATGTACAGCAAGAGGTGGGAGGAGTAGCTATTTCAACTTTAGAATTAGAGACTACTTTAAATGGAGCTATTACTTCTACCGCTACGACTTTAACTTTAACTGATTCTTCTCAATTTCCTGCTTCAGGTTATATCTATATAGAAACTAAGCCTGACAAAGATGCTGAAGGATATCCTATAGGCACACAAAATACTTTTTCAAGAAGTGAAGTTATTAAATACACAGCCAACGATGTAGGAACAGGGGTTTTATCAGGATTAACAAGAGGGTCATCCGCCCCTCTTTATGGATTGACTCCACAATCTAGCACAGCTAACTCTCATAATAATGGAGATAAAGTGTTTGGGTCTTATAGTATTACTAGAGTTACAACGACTCGTAAAAATCCTCCTGGAATTCCTAATACTATTCTCAGTAATCAATATACTTTTTCGTTGGTAAATGCCGCAACTAGTGCTACAAGTGGAGGAGGGTTCCCTTCTTTTGCAGGGCCCGTAGGAGATAGACCATAATGGCATATACATACGCGAATTTAAAAACTGATTTAAGAAGCTATACGGAAGTAGACAGTACCGTATTAACGGATGCTATCTGTAATACGATTACTAAGAATGCAGAAAACAAAATTTATAGAGAAGCAGATAATGACGATAATCGCTTCTATGCTACTTCTAACTTAACGATTGGTAGTCGATATGTAACCATTCCAACAGATTTAAGAATTATAAGATATGCTCAGCTTACTAATAGTAATGTAACCCCTAATGTTCATGTCTATCTAGAGAGAAAAGATACTTCTTTTATGACAGAATATTATGATACCCCTTCTACAGCTTCTGGATTACCTGTTTATTATGCTAACTGGGATGCTTCTTACTGGTTAGTGGCTCCTACTCCTGATAAAGCTTATGAAATTACTTTAGCTTATATTAAACAACCAGGGACTATTACAGCATCCGATTCAACATCAACTTATTTAAGCAATAAATATCAGGATTTACTTTTATATGCTGTTCTGTTAGAAGCTTATGGATACTTGAAAGGTCCACAGAATCTGATACAGTACTACCAGCAATCGTATCAACAGGCCTTACAATCGTATGCGATAGAGCAACAAGGTCGTAGACGCAGGGACGAATATCAAGATGGAGTTATTCGAACGCCTCTTAAATCACCACCACCAACACAGGATTAAAAATGGCATTTGTTATAAATGATAGAGTAAAAGAAACTAGCACTACATCAGGAACAGGTACGTTCACGTTAGATGGTGCAACGACTGGTTTTGAAACCTTCTCTTCCGCTATCGGAAATGCGAATACTACTTACTATACCATTCATACACAGAATGCCGCAGAATTTGAAGTTGGGATTGGAACGGTAGGCGCTGGAACATTAGCTAGAGATACAGTTATATCAAGTTCAAATGGTGATGCGGCTGTAGATTTTTCTGCAGCGACAACAAAAGATGTGTTTTGCACAATGCCTGCTAGTAAAGTTGCAT
>VTLG01008265.1_pt1 | contig 14335 bp, 19 predicted proteins | sample 4694571 | NCBI WGS metagenome assembly VTLG01 (sample SAMN12604809, study PRJNA352737) | marine metagenome | biome: ENVO:00000447; feature: ENVO:00000209|ENVO:00000569|ENVO:01000036; material: ENVO:00002151; isolation source: viral sequences binned using virsorter ...
GAAAGTGGTGATGGTGCTTATGTATTTACTACTCATGCGCCATGTATAGATTGTGCGAAGTTGATATATCAATCAGGAATAGCAAAGGTATATTATCACTTCCCATATAAGAGTGATGTTGGTATCAAATTTTTAGAAAAGTGTGGGATTCCAGTAAGCGCTTTGATTTCAATTAGCGCGGGTTAGCTAGCAACCCACGCACGGGTGATGACGTAATACATCCGCGTGAGCCCACGGTAAGCTCACATAGGGGAACCGTTACGCCGGACAGGGTTGTGGCCACGGTTCCCCTTTTTTTATGTTTTTCTTTATATAAATACTTTAGAATAACAGGAGGTCTTAGATGGAAGCATTTAAACTTATTGCTGATCTAGGGTTTTCTATTGCGGCAGTAGTTGGTGGTGGTTTCTTTATCATTTTACTATTGAAATATATTCTTGAAAGTGTAGTGAGTCGTGCTCAGGGATTAAATAGTATGATCTCTTCACTTGATAATCGTGTAAAAACTATAAACAATGAAATTGTTAGACTTGATGCTCTAATTTGTCATGCGTTGAACGTTAAACCTGATACTAGAAGATTATCAGCTGCTGACGGTAAAGAAGACGCTAGAAAGGATTAGAACGTGCAAGAAATAGTCGATCTGATTAATCAGTATGGCGTACCTACAGTAGTTGCTGTGGGTATGGCCTATTTCATATTTTACATATGGAAGTTCGTAACTTCAAATATTCTACCAGCTTTAGGAGAAGCATCTACAACGCTGGTTAATCTTATCGATAGGATAAGAATGTTAGATAATGATATGATACGATTGGACCAGAAAATCAATACGATTATTGAGTTTAAGGAATTGGAAGAAGAACGAAAGAAGGTGACAAAGGCGATAAAGAAATGAAGAGTTTTTTTATTTATTTTATGATGAGTTGGGTATTAGTTTTTGCTGTTGTTGTTGAAACTTATAGTAGTGAATTAGTGCATAACTTTAAATCGCCTTCATTTAGTGGCCAAGGCTATAGTGCTCATGTAATGACTATAGAAAATCAAGAGTTTTCGAGAAAGAAAGCGATAGATGATAAAAGGGCCGCAGATGAAAGACAGGAGCAAAGAGATTTAGCAAATACTAATCTCTCTAAGTTTATGAAGAATGTGGAATCGAGAATATATGCACAATTATCCAAACAGCTGGTGGATAGTATGTTTGGTGAAGAATCTGGAGATTCTGGTACAGTTACTTTTGAAGGAACAACTATTAGTTATGTGAAAGATACTGAGAATGTTGCATTAACAATATTGGACGCAAATGGTAGTGAAACGATTATTACAGTTCCTATTGGTGACTTTACTTTTTAGCACGGTTGGCTGTGCTACAAATCAAAGCATAGAACCGGCAACAACTATAGTAACACCAATGGTCAATAAGCTTGCGAGTTACGCTCCGCCTGAGCGGAAAGTGACTGTTGCAGTTTATAAATTTAATGACTTAACGGGACAGCGCAAACCTAGTACAAATGTTGCTTTGTTGAGTTCTGCTGTAACGCAAGGTGCGGAAGTATGGCTCATTCAAGCATTGAAGACTGCTGGTAAAGGAGAATGGTTTCAAGTATTAGAGAGAGTGGGATTAGATAACTTAGTAAAAGAACGCCAGATAATTCGTAGTACACGAATTAAGTATGAAGGAGAAAAGGCAAAAGAAGTTAAGCCATTACTATTTGCGGGCGTATTGATAGAAGGTGGAATAGTAGGGTATGATAGTAATATAGTAACAGGTGGTACTGGAGCGAGGTATCTAGGAATTGGAGCAAATGTTGAGTATAGAAAGGATTCCGTAAAGATTGGAATGAGATTAGTTTCGGTTCAAACAGGTGAAGTTCTTCTAGCAGTAAGCTCTGAAAAGACTATATTGAGTACTAAATTATCTACTGGTACATTCAAATTTCTTGATTTGGGTACTAGATTGTTAGAAACAGAAATGGGATTTACAGAAAATGAATCCGTAAGTTACGCAATTATAAAAGCCATAGAGCAATCTATATGTGAGTTAATAGAAAAAGGTATAGAAAAAGAACTATGGAAATTTAAAGAGGAGGAAGGATAATGAAAAATCGCATACTTGGTTTTATTATGGGTATGTTGATGATTAGTGGCACAGCATTAGCAAGTGACGTATACATCACACAATCGGGTGAAGATTTTACTGCGAACATCAATCAGGACGGCCAGACAAATAGGTATGGCCAATCGGGTACAGTTGCAACGCATACTGGTGATGATCAAACTTTGGATATAGACCAAATTGGTAATACAAATACAATTACAGCGACTGTAGTAGGTGCCACACAAACCTTAACACTTAGACAAGCAGGTAACTCAAATACATCTACAGTTTCAGTTGGTGCGAACTCTGCTTCAGCTGACAACAGTATCATACAAACGCTTACTGGTAATAGTAATACCACTACTGTAAACGTAGCGGCGACTGCTGCCGGTGATGATGCGGATGTTGATCTTGTATTAACTGGTGATAGTAATACTGTGACTATTCATGAAAACAGTACAGCAACAATGATAGGTGATGATAAGAAAATTACCAACATAACTGCAATCGGTGGAAGTAATACGATTACATCAACTCACTCTGGGGCAGCTGATCAGGACACTACTATACATCATACAGGATCAGATAGCACGTTTTCTATAACACAAGACGGTGCTCATGATGGTACTGTAAGTATAACAACGGTAGGGTCAGATCATAATGTTACGGTTACTATGGACGATTAGTTTTATATTGTTTGCTATACCAGTTTATGCGGGTATAGGTAATGTAGTAAAACAGAAAGGAAATGCCTCGGTAGAGAGGTCAGGTGAAAAGTCCTCTCTACAGAAAGGCTCTGATATTGAATTCAAAGATAATGTGAGAACTGGTAATGGTGATGTTGGTATCAAGTTTGTAGATGAAACCAATGTCGCCATTAGTCCACAAAGTTCTCTTGTTATTGATGAGTTCATATATGACCCTAATTCTCGTTCTGGTTCCAAGCTTGTTATGAATGTTGCGCTTGGAACTGTGCGATATGCAAGTGGTAATATAGCAAAACTCGCTGCACAGAACGTAGATATACGAACGCCTACCGCACGTATTGGTGTACGCGGTACAGCGTTCAGTATGACTGTAGATGAGGTTGGTAAATCACTTGTTATTCTTTTACCTAATAAGGATGGCACAGTGGGTGAGATTTCTGTAGAGAGTGATGCTGGTCGCGTTATTCTTACACAAGCATTTCAATCTACATTAGTAGGTTCTTTAGAGACAAATCCATCAAAGCCTATTATACTTGATTTGACGCTAGATCAGATTAACAACCTATTAATAATCAGGCCACCAAAAGAGAAGATAATTGAACTTGTTAGAAACGGTAAAAATAATAGTAATTTACTTGACATAGATTTACTAGAATTTAAAGAGTTAGATAAAAACGAATTAGATGAAGATGAATTACAGTTTGGCTTACTAGACGTTAATCCTTTAGATGTTGACTTGCTACTGAATATTCTAGATCAATTAGTTACTGCTCTGGATAAAAGGAAAAAAGATGACAAATTTGCGGATGGTAGGAAGTCTGGCTTCAATCCTGTTACTCAAGTAAACACACTTGTAGATGGAAATTTGACTAGAATTATTCGTTACTTTGGTAACAGCACTATAGACCTTACATTGAACAATGATTATGGATATGATATTAAATTAACACAAGGGGGAATACCCGTTAATGAATTTTCGACTAGCGACGATATTGACAACAATCTTGTTATCTATCAATCTGAATAGTGTGTTTGCTGATAGCACAGTTTCAATCACGCAGATTGGTGATGATTTGACTGCGAACATATCTCAAACCGGCCGGAACAATACCATCACTAAAAACATATGGACGGTTTCATATGATTGGGATGGTGACAATAATACGTTTGATCTAAGGCAAAAGAATACGCGGAATAATTCTTCAGATTCCAATTATCAAGGATTTCGTATTGATGGGGATGATAACACCGTTAGAGTTGGGCAAGGTTATGCAGATTATGGAAGTCTGGCGACAGCAGGAAACCAATCTTGGTCAACAGATAATTGGGAAGGTGGTAATAATACGGTGATGGTAGATATTGATGGTGACAATAATATTCTTAATGTTGGACAGAGAAACGGCCATCTAGGAAACTATGATGGACATGATATAACCGCATACATATATGGTGACGATAACACAGCAAGGACAGTACAGGTGCATGATGGTGCAAAGGATTTGACATTGACGCTTAATGGTGATGATCATACAGTTTATGTAGAACAAAGAAATGCTGGTGCTCATAATGCAACAATCAATCTAACAAACGGCACTAATCCATATTCACTTTCACTATCACAAAATTCTGCGACAGCCCAAAACTATTCAATGACAGGAACATGCAATACTAGTGGAGGGTGTTCAGTTTCAGTAACACAGAATTGATATGAAAAAATGGATAATATCAATATCGGTAATTTTAGTTCTATGTGGCCTTCGTTATACAGACCCTTGGTTCCTAGATATGGTGCGAATGAAAGCGTTGGACCAACATCAACGAGCGCAAGAGTATTCTTCTTTAGATAATATAGTTACGGTAGAAATTAATAATGAAACAATCAAGAAAAAGGGACAATGGCCGTGGGATAGAAACACACTATCAAACGAAATTATCAGAATGTACCAACAAGGTGCTTCTTTGGTTGTACTTCCCATATTATTTGCAGATGCAGATAGAGGCGGTCAAGATAAAGCTCTCGCGAAAACCCTAAGAAAAACTCCCACAATCATAGGCCAAGTGCCGACTATGGATGATAATAGTTCTGGTGTAACAAGAGGTGTTGCAGCAGTTGGTGCGGATTGGTCGCCTTGGGTATACCGATATCCAGGCGTAATTGGTCCTATACCAGAACTAGCAGAAAGTGCTAATGGTGTAGGTATGCTGGTAATCGCACCAGAGAAAGATGGTGTGGTAAGACGCCTACCCTTGGTAATCGCAGTGGATGGTAAGTTGTATCCTTCTATGAGTATGGAAATACTACGCATGGCTGCGGGTGATATATCATACCAGATAAAGACAGGCGTTGCGGGTGTTGAGAAACTACGCATACCAAAGTTCAAAATGATTGATACAGATGCACATGGTAATATCTGGTTAGACTTCAAATGGAAGACGCCAGTATATCCCTTGCATGAAGAACTACCAGATTTAGCAGGAAAGATTGTTATTGTATCTATGACTGCATCAGGTCTAGATAACCCTATAGCAACGCCTGTAGGGGTCGTACATTCGCACGATCTTATAGGCTCTGCATTATCTACCATGATAACAGGTAGAAACATTACCCGCCCATACTGGACTGATTTAGCAGAACTTGGTGCATCTTTTTCTATTGCCATCGTGATAGTAGTTATGGTATTATTGTTACCTTGGTACTTCGGTGCAACTTTCATGCCTGCTGCACTTGCAGGGTTGTTCTATGGGAGTTCTTATCTATTCACCAAGCATGACTATTTGGTGGATTGGAGTTATCCAATATTCACTGTATTTGTCGCATGGGCCATTGCTGCATTCTTACGGTTTATGGCAGAACATAAATTGAGGATGGAGATCAAGAAACAATTTGAGCATTACCTCGCACCAGCGATGGTTAAGAAACTACAGAAGAATCCAGAGTTGTTACAGTTGGGTGGTGATACGAGAGAACTCACATTATTGTTCTGTGACATAAGAGGGTTCACACCTATCAGTGAACAGTTCAAATCTGATCCACAAGGATTGACAAAATTAATCAATAGATTCCTTACACCTATGACTGATATCATCATGAAAAATCACGGGACTATTGATAAATATATGGGTGACTGTATTATGGCTTTTTGGAACGCTCCTCTTGATGTTGAAGAACAAAGAAAACTAGCAATTCAAACTGCACACGAAATGTTCAAGCACCTTGAAAAGTTGAATGAAGAATTGCTGAGTGAAAATTCTTTACCTATTAATGTAGGTATAGGTTTGAACACGGGAGATGTTGTTGTGGGTAATATGGGTAGTGATCAGAGATTTGATTATAGTTGCTTGGGTGATGCGGTAAATCTAGCGGCACGATTAGAAGGTCAATCGAAGGAGTATGGATTAATGCTAATCATAGGGGAAGATACCGCTAAAGATATGGAAAACGAGTTTGTATTGGTAGAATTGGATACCATTGCAGTTAAGGGTAAAACAGAGCCAGTAAAGATTTATACTTCTATAGGAACTTATAAGGAACTTAATAATACTATGAATTGGCATATGGCACAACGCCAACATGAAAAGTTCTTGGGGTGGTATAGAAGTCAAGCTTGGGGAATGGCAAGAAAATGGATTGATGATTTGAGGAACGAGTTTAATGGAGTAATGGTTGGTTACTATGATATGATGGAAAAGAGAATCGATCAGTTAGAGAAAGAAGACCTTCCTGATGATTGGGATGGTGTGTATAGAGCTACTACTAAATGATTGGAATATAAATGAAGTCTAGAAATTTTATAGGTAAAAAAACAGGACATTATGCTTCAGATGAATATTTCAAACGTTACGCGCCGATATGGTTCGATAGTGATATGGCAACGGCGTTCGCGGGTGGCCTTGTATTAGGACTTTTTATTGGTTGGGGTTTATTTTAAATAATGTATTGACAAGGTTTCTTTAGGATGGTATATTGGTGGTATGAATAGAGTGATGAAAGCAGCGATATTTGGTATTGTGGTGGGTGTTGGTATATCCATATCCTATAATGCTAAAGGTTCGCAAAACCAAATAGAATGTCTTGCGAAAAACATGTATTTTGAAGCGCGTGGACAAGGAACCGCTGGTGTTCTAGCGGTATCTTTTGTTGTGCTCAATCGAGTCAATGACCACAGATTCCCCAACACCATATGTGAAGTGGTTTATCAGGCAATCACAAGGCCGTCATGGAAGGATAAGAGTAAACGATATCCTATCAGAAATCGATGCCAGTTTTCTTGGTATTGTGATGGTAAATCTGATGTTCCTAAAAATAAAAAACTATATAACAGACTTGAAGGTTTAGCAACAGATATGCTAAGCGGCAAGTTCAATCTTATTGACATTACTGATGGTGCTACTTTCTACCATGCCGATTATGTTCAACCCTCATGGGCGAAAACTAAAACCAGAACGGTAGAAATTGAAGACCACATTTTTTATAGGTGGAAATGATGAGTAATACTGATTATGCTCAAGCTGTCGAAGACATGGAACTTGAGAAAGAAAAAGAATTTGTTCCTGGCAAGCACTTCATGTCTAGGTTACAGAATGAACTCTCGTTTATCATTGGGCCATGCTCTCTAGAATCTTATGACCATGCATGTGAAATGATTGAACGCATTGATAAAGAATTAAAATTCTTTAATTGGATTTACAAGTCTAGCTTTGATAAGGCAAACAGAACTTCTCATGAATCAAATAGAGGTTTGGGATTTGACCGAGCATTCTATATCTTTAATGATTTGAAGAACAAATACAAGATACCTATTCTAACAGATGTTCATGAGGCGTGGCACTGTGATGTTATCAATGCGGATGTTATACAGATACCCGCATTTTTGTGTAGGCAGACTGACTTACTTCAAGCAGCCGCAGCAAGTAATAAACCTGTCAATATCAAGAAGGGTCAATTCCTATCACCCCAAGAAATGAAGCACGTTGTTGATAAGGTGAAGCATTTCGGTAATGACAACATATCCATTACTGAAAGAGGCACTACCTTTGGATACAACAATCTCGTAGTTGATATGAGATCGTTTCAAATTATGAGTGAGTTTGGATACCCTGTTATTATGGACTGCACGCACGCTGTGCAGTCGCCAGGCGGTCTTGATGGTAAGAGTGGCGGTAACAGAGACTTCGCACCATCATTGGCATACGCAGCAATCGCAACAGGGTATTGTAATGGTGTATTCATGGAAGTTCATGATGATCCTGATAACGCAATCTCTGACGGGCCAAACTCTATAAAGTTAGATGATTTGAAAGGTATTGTGGATAAAATTAAAAGGGTATGGTTAGCAAATGAAACAAGGTAAAGTATGGGGGCAAACTGAATCCCTTCTAGTAACACCTATGATTGAAGTTCATAGGATTAATGTAGAACCCGGTATGAAGTGTTCTATTCACATGCATGAACACAAGTGGAATATGTTCTATTGTATAAGTGGTGCTATTGATATTCATGTACAGAAGAATGATTATGACTTGACAGATGTTACTAGACTTGAGGGTGGTGATTACACTAGTGTCCCGCCGGGGGAATGGCATTGGTTTGAAACAAGTACAATGGTAGTTCGCAAACAGACAGAGGTTCTTGAAATCTATTATCTTGAGCCAATTTCATCAGATATCATTCGCAAAACAGTAGGAGGAATTGTTGAATAAATGTCATTAAATGTATTGACAAAAGCAAACTTTTCGATTATTATAGAGAAGATAGTCAAGGCAAAGCAGATATCTTACATGGATGCGATTGTCTACTATTGTGAGAAAAACGGAATGGAGGTAGAATCAGCAGCGAAATTAGTAACACCAACAATCAAATCGAAGCTCAAAGTAGAGGCGCAAGAATTGCATTTCCTACCACAGACTTCAAAACTGCCCCTATAAATAAGGGATCATTATGAGTTACTTTGGACAAGTAATATACGCAAACATACGAAACGCAAATACGGAGAAATAGATATGGCAACATCATTTGCAGCACTAAAAAAGTCACGAACCAGTTCAATTGACAAGCTTGTACAAGCAAGTCAAAAATTGAACACGGGTAATCAATCTTCCAACAACAAAGATGATCGTTTTTGGCAACTGTCTGTCGATAAGGCGGGTAACGGTATGGCCATCCTTCGATTCCTTCCAGAGCCTTCGGGTGAGGAGCTTCCTTGGGTACGAGTGTTTTCTCACGGTTTCCAAGGTCCGGGCGGTTGGTATATTGAGAACTCTCTTACCACACTCACTGGCCAGAAAGACCCTGTTTCGGAATACAACAGCAAACTCTGGAACAATGGTACGGATGCGGGTAAAGATCAGGCACGTAAACAGAAGCGCCGCTTGCAGTATATCTCAAACGTATACGTTGTCAAGGATTCTGCTAATCCTGATAATGAGGGTAAAGTCTTTCTGTACAAGTACGGTAAGAAAATCTTCGATAAACTGAACGAAGCAATGCAGCCGCAGTTTGAAGATGAAACGCCCGTGAATCCTTTCGACTTCTATGAAGGTGCGGATTTCCGGTTGAAGGCAAGGAACGTGGAAGGGTATCGAAACTACGATAAGTCCGAGTTCGATTCTCCTAGCGAGTTTCTTGGTGGAGATGATGATGCACTTGAAGAAGTGTGGAATTCGGAATATTCACTACAGGCCTTCGTTGCGCCAGATCAATTCAAAACCTATGCAGAGTTGGAAGCAAAACTGAATCGGGTTTTGGGTTTGGATGGTCGGAACAATCCACCTCGTACCGCAACGGTTGAGGAAGATATGGATGAGGTTGAATCCACGCCACCGTGGAAGGAAGCCCCCGCTCCAAAAGTCGAAGAGGATGATGACTTGTCGTTCTTTGAGAAGTTAGCAGAAGACGACTAGATTAAAGAGGGGGGGCAACCCCCTCTTTTTTTAGCCGAAACCCCCTCTGAAGGGGTTTTCGTTGCCGGTTCGTATACTTGTAGAAGAACGATTAGGATTTACAGCACCCGCTCTACCACCAAGATTTGTAACGGGAGAAGAATTAACATCCCCGCCTCTATTAACAGTAGTTGGTGCAATCACGGGCGCAACGGCGTCGCCTTGAGCAGCAGCCTGAGCATTACCGTCAGCAAGTGCTCCCGTAGCATCAGAACGAGCAGAAGAACCAGTGACAGCTAACATGGGAACCGCAACTCTCTTAACATAATCAGCTAAAACATCTATCTCACCATCATCCATAATATCTCTAAATTCTTCCAAACCTTTACCAGCCTCTATTAAATTTTTCTTTATTTTTTCACCGTTCATAGCTTCAATAACTTCTAACTTTTTAATGCTATCTATCATCTGGTTAATTGTAGCTGCTTCTGAAGATTCAAATTTAACTCTTGATAATAGCCTCGTGGAATGTGCCATATTATTCAAAATTTGTAATGACTGACTAACACCTTTTCTCTTCTCTTCATCCAAATTAAGATTTAGCAAACTATTCATTGCTGGAACGACTTGTTGTATATCATCTGAATTCTTTTTGATTCCTTCAGAATCAAATTTAAATGCAGTAAATTGATCCATCTGTTCTTTAATTTTTGTCATGGCATCATCACTAAAAAGACTACCAATTGAACTTAAAAATGATTTAATAGTTTCTTTAGCAGTATCACCTATAGTTGTTTTATCACTTAATGCTTTCATACTATCATTGAATAATATCAGTGAATCAATATTTCCTTTTAAAACATCATGTTTGATTGTAATTTTTGTAAATTTCACCATATCAGCGAGAAAATCTTTTTCGCCCCCAAACAGATCGCTAATTGCTTTACCCATCGCTCCTAAAGCTTTAGACCAAGAAGTTCCAACATCGGTGCCGAACGCTTCATTCATAGCAGTATTGAAAATACCTAGAGACTTAGCATTCTTTTCTAGAACGGTGGAGTTAATTTCTTTGGCGGTAAATTTCTCTATATCGCCAAGGAAATCTGTTTTAGGACCAAACAATCCAGCAACAGCTTTACCAATTGCTCCTACAACTCCTACCCAAGAAGTTCCGGCATCTTTACTAACCGCATTGCTCATAGCATTACTGAATGCTGCAAGAGCGGAAGCATTATGTTCAATATTTTCTAAAGGTAATGGTTCTGCTCCAAACTTCTTCAGATCAGCTATAATGTCACCTTGGTCTTTTCCACCAAACAGTTTACCGATACCAGTAGCAATACCACCAACTAAAGTACCTAATCCAGAAACGGCTTGACCAGCACCAGCCGCAGCAAATCCCGCACCGAATGATACTAGAGCAGCAGAATTATTTTCAATATTTTTTAATTCTTTTTCTGATAATTCAAACTGACCTAATTGTTTTAGTTTTTCTAGAGGGGTATCACCACCGAAAAATTTAACAATACCCTCTGAGAAATTTTGAACTATACTACCAAAACCAGCGGCCGCACCACCTACACCATATGCTGCCATACCGATACCAAAATCTTTTAAACCATCACCAACTTCTCCTAATTTTTTACCATCTATAGTGGTAAATTCTTTCATGAGTGGCACAAATCCGCCTATCTCCATTAACTTTGATGCTCCAGCAAGACCAGCACCAATTGCGGTGATAAATCCAGCTATACCAGCACCAATCAAGGGTAAAACTATCGTAAACATACCCGCCGCTTTTATCATGGCCGGATTTCCAAGAACTTTAACAAATCCTGCTAAGAAACCACCTAATGCTCCGCCCCCAATAGCACCAAAAAGTTTACCAAACATTCCACCAATTTTACCGATAACTCCACCACCACCACCTTTTGCTTTTCCACCACCGTCACCACCTTTACTACCACCTTTATCAGATTCATCAAGTCCGCCACCCCTAGCACCTTCTCTTTTTGATTCTGCTTCAAACCCTCTTAATCTTGCTGCTTCTTCTTTTTGTGCATCAATAAATTCTTTTAAATTACTATCAAGACTATTCAATGGTTTTAACACTTGATTAAAACGATACTGTAAGCTTGAACGAATACCTTTCAGCATTTCTTTAGAATTGTCTCTAAAAAATTCTTGGGAATCTGGGCCGATTTCCATTGCTGGTAGTGCCATTATTTCGTCCTTTATTATCCTTGCTTATCGTTTTGTTCTTCTACCCATTGAAGTAGAAGCGTAACATATAAATCTCTCTCAAATGGTATCATATTATCTAATTCACTTAATGAGTATTTATGATGTTGAACTAATTGAAAATTAGTCATATAGTGATTAGTTAATGTCTCATGGCTGAGACTTATATAAAAAAACTTTGCAGTCCCTCCAACTCTATAAAATCATCCTTTCCACATGCTTCACATGTCCACTCTATTTTGTGTTTCAGTGTTGGTGTAGTTTGAAAAAAATTATTAATCTGTTCAAACTCAGATTGACCTAAATTTTCCAACCAAGATTTCATTTCATCTTTAGTAAACTCGTTATATACATTTTCATTATCATAAACATATTCTACCGTTTCTACCAATATATTAAATAAAACTTCCGGTGTTTGTTCATCAGTAATAGCAACATCTTGGAAATTTGGAAATCGTAATACAACACCAACATCATCTGTTAATTGAATTTTATTATCAGGGATTGGACTAGGAATTGCAATTTCATCTAAATTCAAACTTATCTTTGTTTTATGATCACAACTTGGTTCTAAAGTTCCAGACGGTTCAAAAGCTCCAGTATGTCCTACTGACAACTCTACTATCTCTCCTACACTTTTTGCACGTATTTTTAAAAATAGATATTCAATATCAAAAGTCGCTAGTGATCCAACTGCAATATCTGGTGTGGTAATGCAATTTGCAAGAACTGTTGCAATTGCTCTAATTTGTTCTTCCATCTCTCCACTTTCTTGTGCCATAAGAAGAATCTTTTCTTCCTTAACAAGAAATGGCCTAAATGAAATTTCTTTATTTGTAGATGGGATAACACAAGTATATTCTGGTGCTACAATCGATGGTAAACTCATAAAGTACTCCTTTTCAATTCATATTCTATAATCAGAATCTCCTACGAATAGTATTAACTGTTCTATCAACAGCATTAACTGCTTGATCAGCAATATCGGTAACAGATGATGGTAGTGGAATATTCCCACCTACAGTGAAATCACCGATATTGATACTACCGGAGATACTAGGCCCGGCCGGTTTCGCAGCAGGATCGGGCGGCCCAGGCGTGAAGTCTGCTCTATAATCATGGAAAGCAAATGTGACTTGTAACCTGATAAGTTCTTCATTTCCCCAGCTCAACGCAATAGGTGCGATACCAATAGGATAAGCTTCATCTAGATAATGTGTGGATTGTTTTGCACCGCTCACATTATACTGTCTTATCTCTATCGTTCTTACATAGTCTTCATAATATCCTGTTTCATACCTACCTTTAGTATGTTTTGCAGACATTCCAGAAGTTGCTCTGTGGTGCATAATTATGTCTTGCCACTCTTCAAAATATCTCTTCTCTCTCAAGTCTTCACTACAAAGAAACCCTATACTTGTATCTGTATAGGTAGATGCATATGCAACCTTACGTATAGGTCCATAGATACGATATTCACTCGTTGAAATAGTTCTGCCGGGCAACTCACATGCATCTGCGCGAAACATAAGATCGTTCTCTTCGCCAGTTGTGCCTGGCCCAGTAATTTGAACTTCAAAGTGTGAAGATTTTGCTACACCATTTTTATTGAGTGTCGCTAATAGTTCGCTTGGTTTGAATGACATTAAATCATCTTCCTACTGTCTGATTGTACTGCTCTCTTATTTGCTCCAACAAACCTTTCTGTCGGTAGAAATAATGCTATGTCCCATTCGGCAGCATATACTTCTAGAAACCTAGATTTTACATGCGGTGTTAAGTAATGTTTTACACATGGTTTAAAGTATTTATATTTCGCAGCACCATTTAATACGTTATATGATATTCTTAAACGAGTATTCTCATCATACCTATTATCTCTAGAAAGAGTATAAAGTTCATCCATTAATTTGGCACGCAATCTCAAAGGTAAGTAATGTAAATTAATACCTAGAAATCCACCACGGACTCTCTTGAAGGGGAAGATTAACGGAAACCTATCGTAGTATGGCAAAGTTTTCTTGTGCTTAGGATCATAGAAGAAGTGGTACATTCTACCTATCATCACTCTATTAGTTAATCGTTCTCTATCACTTCTGATTAATCTATCAGGAGTAACCCTAGTAGTTCTGGCTCTATCTCTATACCACGACCTTGCGCTATCAGTCCTTGCAGGAATTTCGCCCGCACGAACACCCTTGGCGAGCAGGTCATCAAATACTATTGCCATACTTGATTCCTAATTCTTTTTCCGTTAGTATCATGAACTTCCAATTTCTATCAGCGCAAAACTCTTTTGCTGCTTTCCACTTAGCAATATTTATACCATATGTAGAAACTTCATATAAATACTTCTTAGTAGCTTTGGTGCGAACTTTAGGTTCTTTGGTTTGTGCATAGGGCTTGACTT
>VTLG01004752.1_pt1 | contig 14329 bp, 19 predicted proteins | sample 4694571 | NCBI WGS metagenome assembly VTLG01 (sample SAMN12604809, study PRJNA352737) | marine metagenome | biome: ENVO:00000447; feature: ENVO:00000209|ENVO:00000569|ENVO:01000036; material: ENVO:00002151; isolation source: viral sequences binned using virsorter ...
ATACTTATCATAAATTTTTGAATAGGTATCATCTTCATGAGCATCAATTTCATCCTGCATATATTCTAATTCTGATTTCTCGTAGTTTAGAATTTCAAATGGAATCTCAAATTGGACGAACCAATTACTTACTTTATTGAAATCCTTTTTTGGGAACCAATATGTAACGTGCAAAACTTCCCCATTTGGCAAATCAAAATATGCTTTTCTGGCTTGTTCTTTTTCCTCACTTTCAGGAGCATCCCAAACCTTATCCCATATTTTATATGCCTTTTTATTTTCTTTAACAATTGGGCATTTAGGGTTGTATTTCCATTGACTGCAACTGTCTTCATCGTCATCAACTTTGTCCCACATATCCATTATAGTATTAATATCCAATTTTGTGTTTTTCTGATAGATTCTAATTTTCATTTTTCCTCCTTCTTTTTCTTTTTAGGTGCATCTTCATATCTGATTGCTTCTTCCAATCCATCAGTATCTTCCCAGTAATTGACATTGTATCTATCCAATCCCATAGCATCACGAATACCGCATCTAACTACTGTCTGTACAATGGATTCTATACTTTCAGGGGATATATAAGTGGAACTGCCTTCTACTGAAATTGCATAGTCGTCAAGTTCCTTATTAAATCCACAATTTTCCTCAAAAAATTTAATTTCTAAGTAATTCATATTCCCTCCTTTTATTGGTTAACTAAAATTTCTCAGGCTTTTTCAAAAATTCCTGAGAAAATTCCTGAGAAAATTCCTCTGGCTTTTTAGTTTTATAAATGTCAAGTCCTGCTTGACCTCAGAGTACAGTCATCTGCACTAGAAGGGGGAAGCCTAACTTCCCCTATCTACTGTAGACTATTTTGTATCAACAAAAATTATTTTTGAACAATCGTTGCACCAAGCATCTCCATCTAATTCAAAAGCATCTGGAAAATCTTGCATACCATTTTGATCTATCCAACTTGGGAATAAAAGATTTTCTCCCCTGCACTCTTCACATTTAAAATTAGTGTCATATGTGGCAATCAAAAAAAGTTTTTCTAGCTTTTCTATTTGTCTTAATTTACTCATATTTTCCCCTTATTTAAAAAGTTGAATTTTTCTCTAAGTCTTTTAATTTCATATTCGTAAAGAATTTGGTCTAGTCTATTGCAGACTAAACTTAAACCAACAATTGCAAGGATTGTTAGTCCTGCCAAATACATTAATATTAAAATCAAATCCATTTTTGATCCTGTTAAGGTTTACTTTTGATAGGTTAATTCCTATCAGCAAAGCCACTCCTAAAAGTGGCTTTAAGCTAGGAATATTCTATTTATTACGATAGTCAACAACAAAACCGCTAGTGTCTTTTTTAGCTTTCCCTTTGGCAGTTAATCCGACAATAACGCCTTTTTGATCTAAAAATCTAAGGTCGTGTTTATCTCCATTAATGACCCTTACCCCTCTAAAAAAATTTGGTATATTATTTCTAAAAACAACCGCAATATTCTTTTTTGATTTTAAAACTTTTTCTATAAAACTAAATGGAGTTTTTTCTGTATATGAAAAAGTTAAATCATAATTTTTCGGAAGGTTTTCAAATCTATTAGGATTCTTTGTGTAGTCATAAAACTGCACTTGTGGAAAATATTCCAAAATAGTTTTCCCATTATGCTTTATTTTCTCCCAAGTTAAATCACTCGTCCCATTTAAACGGACACAAGGTTTTTTATTTGTTTTTTCGCATTTTTTAATAAGCTTGTTTATATCCTTTATTAATCGCTCAAAAAATTCGTATCTATCATTAATAAAAAATAAGCTTTTTCGCATTCTCCCCTTTTGTACAGAATCAAAAACTCCTCTCCCTGCTTCATCTAAACAAACAGGAATACAACCTTTTGTTGCAAAGGCACATAAATTGACACCTGATTTTTTATATGGTGATAAATAAAGAATATCGGTTAAATATTCTCCTAATTTATCCGATTTTATGGTCTTTGCATTTGAGCCATTTGTTAGCAATGGCAATGTTTGATTTTTATCCATTTTTGCTCTCCAATTAAGGTTTAATAAATAGGTTAATTCCTATGAATTTATTCTAATTTAATTAAATGCAATACTCAAGCATTTTATTTAAATAAATGTAAAATAATTAAAATAATTAATAAAATATTTAATTGTGTTCATATTTATGTGGGAAGGAAGGAAGGAAAAAAGGTACTAATATATAGAGAAGTTTAATTGCTTTTAATACAGAGCGATTTGAGAATCCAAAATTAAGAGAAAAATAAAAAAATGGGTAAATTCCAGTTAATTCCACTACTTTTACATCAAAATCTGAAAATGAAAACGTTGCATAACTAACTAATATTATTAATTAATATACTATATTTTTATTGTTTTTTTCTTAATTACATGCTTGAAAACGAATTACAAATACCCGATTCGTTGGATAAATAACTATTATTATTAAACTTTATCTATTATTGATGTTCAAATATAGTAAAAAAACAATAGGTAAAATAAGAAAGTGTCTTAATGGAATTTACTTAAAAAAGGGCTTTTTTTTGGATGTTTTGTTAATAAAAACAAGGATTTATGAAAGGTTTTTTTTCGTGCAATTTAGTGGAATTCAGTGGAGCTTGGATTTAAAACGTTGCGTATATTGTTGATATAATTGAATAAAAGGGTAAAAAATGGCGGGAAGAAAGAAAACAAAGCTAAGAAAGGAAATACAGGAAAGCAAACTTGAAGATTCGCAATTTTGGGAGCGGTTATTTTTGGCGATTGGAATTGAAGGGATGTCATTGAGTGAGTTTTGCAAATTGGAAAATGTAGAATATACAAAAGTAAATTGGAGACTAAAGCGGTCTCAAGACCTGCAAGATAAATACACACAGGCAAGGGAAGAAAGGGCTAACCAAAATCTTGAAAGGATAAATGAATTATCGGAGCAAGTGTTAGTTGATCCCAAAAACAGTAATGCTTATAAAATCAGCTATGAAATGAAACGTTGGCAAGCTCAAGTGCTAGATAGGGCAAGATTCGGGGAAAAGGTGGAACAAAATGTAAACATGAATATTGACTTAAATTCTACCTATTTAGATCAACTCAAAAACTTGATGCAAAACAAGCCAAAGATTATTAATGAAAGTAAAAAAGAAAGTAAAAAACTAGACGAACCATTACAAGCCATTGATATTATTAGCTAGTTATCTGATTGTTTATCAGATAACCATTGAAAAGACTGCATTTTCTCAGCTTTTCGAGAATTTTTGACCCCCCCCTTGATTTTTTTTGGCGGGGTTGCTGTTGCAGAACCTTTACATCCGATTTTTACTAAGGGGTCATTTTTTTTTAAAAAAATTTTTTGAAAAACTTTTTTTATGAACACACAAGAAGCATTAGTTAAAGCATTAAAGCAATTCCAGCTACGTTATGTTAATGATCCAGTATTATTTGTGGAGGAAGTTTTAAAAATAACTCCAGACAAATGGCAAGCAGAAGTTTTAAATTTTGTTGCAGGAGGAGGCAGAAGGTTAAGTATTCGGTCGGGTCATGGAGTGGGAAAATCATCATGTGCATCATGGTTAATGATCTGGCATCAGTTGACGAGGTTTCCCCAAAAGACTGTTGTTACTGCTCCATCCCATTCTCAGTTGCATGATGCTTTGGGAGCAGAGGTAAGAAAATGGATCACAGTATTACCTCAAGTTATAAGGGATCAGTTGGAGGTTTTGAGTGAACAGATACGTTTAATTGCTGCTCCAAGTGAGAGTTTTATTAGTTTCCGAGTTTCCCGACCGGAAAAAGGCAGTGCCGAAACTCTGCAAGGGGTTCATAGCGATCATGTTTTGCTTTGTGTAGATGAGGCAAGTGGGATAAACAACGCTATTTTTGAAGCAAGTGCAGGATCAATGAGTGGAGATAATGCAACAACCATTTTATTGGGGAATCCAGTTAGGGGTCAGGGATTTTTTTATGACACTCATAACAAGTTGAGTAAGGATTGGAAGACATGGAGGGTAAATTGTGAAGATTCGTCAAGAGTGAGTAAGGATTTTATAAAGGAGATAGAGAACCGATATGGTCGAGACAGCAACCAATTTTTTGTGAGGGTATTGGGTGAATTTCCAAAGGCAGATGAGGATGCAATCATCCCAAGACATTTAGTTGAGGGTGCAGTTGCAAGGGAGGTAGATCCAATTGGAGGTAGTGTTACAATAGGAGTTGATGTTGCGAGGTTTGGTAGTGATGCAAGTGCAATATGTTTAAGGCAGGGCAATGTAATATTAGGAGATGGAGTTAAAACTAAGCGTGGATTGGACACGATGCAGGTTGTAGGATGGGTGAGGAGTGAGATAGACAAGTTAAGGGAGAAGAAGTTAGAGTTAGGAGAAGTTTGTATAGATTCAATTGGTTTAGGTGCAGGGGTTGTTGATCGTTTATTAGAGGAGGGTGTGGATGTAAGGGGTGTTAATGTTGGTGAGTCTCCGAGTGTAGGTGGAAATTATTTAAATTTAAGGAGTGAGTTATGGGAGAAGTGCCGTTTATGGTTTGAGGGTAGGGATGTAGTGATTCCGAATGATGAGCAATTGATTAATGAGTTATGTTCAGTGAGTTATGGTTACAGTTCAACAGGCAAGACAAAAGTGGAGAGTAAGGATGATATAAGGAGGAGGTTAGGGAGTAATGCGAGTCCTGATGCAGCAGATGCATTAATTTTGACATTTGCAAGTTATGCAAGTAGGGGTGCATCAAAATCTTGGTCAAAGCCATTAGATAGGGAGATTAGGGGGATAGTTTAATGTACAGTCAGGTTGATAGTATATTTCCTACCCCTTTGTATATGTTTAACAGGGGGATTGGGATATTGGAGTCAGAGAGTGGTGAATTTAGGGAAGTTATAGGAGGGGGTTTGTGTAGTAACAGGTATAATTCAACGACAAGTAATAATAGGGTATTTGACAGTAATTTTAGTGATATTTTAGAATTTTGTAATACTGCAATAGGGAGATATGTAGATGAGATATTGTCTCCAGTAGTTGATTTAGAGTTTTTTATCACTCAATCGTGGGTAAATGTGACAAGGAATGGAGAGAGTCACCAGAGGCATTGTCATCAGAACAGTATAATAAGTGGAGTTTATTATCATCAGACGATTGAGGGTGATTCTATAGTATTTTTTGATCCAAATGAGTCAGTTAAGGACAGGATACAGATATTACCGAAGGATGCGAACTTATTTAATTCAAATGAGCGTATTTTATCTATAAAAGATGGTGATTTAGTTTTATTTCCGTCTTATTTGGAGCATCAGGTAGATAGGAATGAGACAGATAAGGAGAGAATATCGTTGGCATTCAATGTTTTTGCTAGGGGGCTGTTTGGTGGGAGAAAAATACTAACAGAATTAAAAATATCTTGATCTAGAGTTGTTTATCAGAGATTTTTTTATATATATCTAATCAAAAAGGGTTATGGCAGGATACGATTCAGAAAAAAGGGAACAAGTTTCAGAGTTAGAGAAAGAGCAGATTCGCCTTTCAGGTGATGAGGCAATGGATGAAACAGACCTTGAATCCTTAGTTGGAGGTTTAATTGAGGAAGCAATTGATTATATTGATCTCTCTGAGTCTCCAGATCGCATTCAGGCAGCAGATTATTATAATGGGAAGCCATTTGGTAATGAAGAGGATGGTCGTTCTCAGGTAGTAAGCAGGGATGTAAGAGACACTATTGCATTGATGCTCCCTCAGATAATGAGGACATTCTTTGGAAGTGAGAGAGTAGTTGAATACCAGCCTAGATTCCCAGAAGATGTCCCAAACAGTGAACAAGCTAGTGATTATGTTAATAGTGTTGTTTTGGGGCAGGATAATCCATCATCTTTTAACACGTTTTATTCAATTATAAAGGATGCACTTATAAAGCGTGTAGGAATAGCGAAAGTAGATTGGGAACGTAGGGAAGAGGTTGAACATGAGGAATATACAGGATTAGATGATCAAGCATTAGAAGCATTACTTTCAGACCCAGATATAGAGGGTTCTCAGATAGAATCCTACCCAGACCCAAATTTTAGTCCTCCATCACAAGAGACTGAGAGCATCTCTCCCTCTGAACAACCACAGCAGGAGAACATGGATGTTCCACAATTGCATAATGTGGTTATTAGGAGGCTCTCAGTCGATGGAAGCATCTCATTTGAAGCCTTACCTCCAGAAGAATTTCTAATTGATCGAAGGGCAAAGAGTGTAGATGATTGTAATATAGTTGCTCATAGGCGTTATCTTACAGTCTCAGAGTTGACAAGTATGGGGTATGACTATGATGATATGTTGGAATTAGCAGGAGATGAGGATGAGTTTGGAACAAACTCAGAATATATGTCTAGAAATCCAGTGGGGAATTATGCAGACAGTACAAACGGAGGAGAAGCAAACAGGAAGGTTTTATATATTGAAGCATATGCAAAGGTTGATTTTGGTGGTAGTGGAATCGCTAGTCTCAGGCGTTTTTGTTGTGCTGGCACTCACCATAAGTTGCTTCATCATGAGCCTGTCAATGATGTACCATTTGTACTTTTTACTGGTTATCCAGAACCGCATTTCTGGAGAGGACAAAGTGTAGCAGACCTTACAATGGATGTTCAACTCGTGAAATCCAGCATTTTACGGAATATGTTAGATTCTCTCAGTAAAAGTATCCATCCTGACACATGGTTAATTGAGGGTCAGGTTAATATAGATGATGCTCTTAGCAACAAGGTAGGAAAGTTAGTAAGGACACGATCAGCAGGAGCAATTGGGGAGTTGAATAAGAGTTTCAATGGGAAAGAAGCATTCCCTATGCTTGACTATATGGATAAAGTTAAGGAAGACAGGACTGGTATGAGTAAACAGTCAATGGGTCTTGACCCATCTGCTCTTCAATCCACGACAAAAGCAGCAGTTTCCGCAACAGTTGCAGCTTCACAAGCTCAGATTGAGTTATTATGCAGGATGTTTGCAGAAAATGGGATGAAACCGCTATTTAGGAAGATTTTAAAGTTATTGCATACTCATCAGGATAAGGCTCGTATGGTTCGTTTGAGGAACAACTGGGTACCGATTGATCCTAGAGTTTGGGATACAGGAATGGATATTAGTGTTAATGTTGCACTTGGAATGGGTACAAGTGAAGAGAGGATTCAGATTTTAATGGGTATGGCAGCAAAACAGGAGAAGATATTAGAAGAACAAGGTCAAAATAACCCATTAGTAACAATGGATCAGTATCATCATACGCTTTCAAAGATGACTGAGTTATCTGGATTTAAGGATGTTCAGTCCTTCTGGAGTAACCCTCAAGATTTTGAACCTCCCCCTCCAGAAGAACCAGAGCCTACAGCAGATGAAATATTTGCACAAGCTCAAGCGGAAAAGGTTCGTGCAGATATTGAACTTGACAGACAGAAATTTTCTCTTGAGCAGGAAAAGATGATCAGGCAGGATGATTTGGAGCGTGACAAACTGGATTCTGATGTAGGATTAAAGACTCAGGAGATGGAAAATAAGTATAAGACTGCAATTGACCAGACAGAGATTCGTGGAAATATAGAAAAAGATAGAGAACAGATTCGTGCAGAAGCACAGAGAGAAATGCAAAGACAGCAAATGCAACAGCAACAGATGCAACAACAGATGATGCAACAAATGCAATTACCTCAAGAGATGAGTCCAACTAATATAGAAGAAGCTCCATTGGAGGAGGGAGTACCTAATTAATGGGTAAAAAAAGAAAAGAACAGAAACCTAAAACAGTAGAAGAGAGGGTTTCTCAAGGGAATAGTGCAGAAGCACTAATACATTCTCCAGTATTTTCAGAAGCATATGAAAATCTAGAGGACAAGTATATAACCTCATGGATGAGTTCTAATCCTGACGATGATAAAAAGCGTGAGCAGTGTTATATTTCGCTCAAGGTCTTATCAGAAATAAGGCTTGAACTAGAGTCCATGATTAATAGCGGAAAAATCGCAAAACAATCAAATTAGTTTTTGAGGAGATCAGACATTCCTTTTGGAACAAGTCTAATGTCCTGAGAATCTAGAAAGAAATATGGCACAAGAAGAATTAGTCGAGGGCAATAGCCTCAATATAGGGAATGAACTCGATGAAGCACAAGCCTTTTGGGGAAAGGAAATAGCCTCCGAAAATGGTGATGAATCATTAGAAGAACAAGCACAAGAAACCCCCGATGAGTCAGAAGAAGAAGAACTCTTTGACTCAGAAGATGAGCAGGAAGAAGAATTAGAAGAATTAGACGAAGAAACTTCTCGTGAACAACAACTTTACAAAGTACGTTCCGATGGTGAGGACATTGAAGTCCCCCTAGATGAATTGATCTCTGGTTATTCTCGTCATTCTTCTTTTACGAAAAAGTCTCAGGCACTTGCAGATGACCGCAAGGGTTTTGAGAAAGAAGTAGCAGAATCAAGACAAATTCGGCAACAAGCAATCGAAATCTTAGAATCTGCTCAGTCTGCATCATCTCAAACGCCTCAAAAAGATTCCGAATACTGGCAAAATCTTAAAGATAGCGACCCTATGCAATTTATGCTAGAGCGTGATGAGTTGCGAGAATCTCAAATGCAAAACCAAATGAGGGAACAACAAATACAACAATTAAAAGCTCAAGAGGAAGCAGAGAATCAGGCAAACTTAGAAAAATATATTGCTACTCAAAGGGATAATTTAAAAGAATTAATCCCTGAATGGGAGGATGCAAAGCTCGCTGATTCAGAAAGGAAAGCAATTGTGGAGTACGGAAAATCAATAGGTTTTTCAGACCAAGAGTTAGAACAAGCCTATGATTCTCGTGCAGTTGCAACTATGCGAAAAGCAATGCTTTATGACAAACTGACTCAGAAACGTGGAACACTTAAACCTGTTAAACGTGGAAGCATGAAAGCAGGATCACAATCTATTGATCCCAGATCAACGAAATCTAAAAAGGCATCGGCAAGATTACAAAAATCTGGCAGGGTCGAAGATGCTGCTGGAGTATTTTATAATATGATTCGTAACTAACTAATATAAAAGGATAAAATGGCTATTGTAACGAATACCTTTCAGACATACCAAGCCATTGGAAGACGTGAGGATTTGAGTAACACAATCTATAATATCTCACCTTCTGATGTGCCATTTATGTCTATGATTGGTAAATCAAAAGCAACAAACACTCTATGTGAGTGGCAAACTGATGCATTAACAATCTAGTGCCATTATGCAGCAATGTATAATTGAAAACTCTGTGAATTGCTGGGAACTCCAGAACGGACAATCAGCAGCCAAGCTCGAAAGAGAAGGTTCAACGACTATTCCGAAAGGAAGTACAGCCAAGTGGCTGGAAGTGCAGAGCATCCCTAGTGGATGGTGATATAGTCTAATCTAGGCAGGAATGTCTAGCAGACCATAAGGTCGGGTCAAGAAGTAACGAACTTGGTTGAATATAATGTAGCTTCAGCAGCAAATAATGCACAGGTCGAAGGAGATGAATATGCCTTCACAGCAGTAACGCCTACAGTAAGATTGGGTAACTATACTCAAATCTCACGAAAGACTGTTATTGTGTCTGGTTCTCAGCAAGCAGGTAACAATGCAGGTAGAGATTCAGAAATGGCACTTCAACTTGCAAAGTCCAGTAAAGCTCTCAAGCGAGATATGGAAACTGCATTAACACAAAATGTAGCAAGAAATGCTGGTAATGCTTCAACTGCAAGAAAGCTAGGTGGTCTTGAAACATGGATTTCAACAAATGTTTCTCGTGGTGCTGGTTCTCCAGCAGGTGCAGGTGCAGGTGGGGGAGCAGCCCCTACAGATGCAGGTACTAAGAGAGCCTTTACAGAAGCAATCTTAAAAGCTGTGATTCAAAGTACATATTCAAGTGGAGGCGATCCATCAGTCCTAATGGTTAATGCTTTTAATAAAGGAACTGTCTCTGGTTTTGCTGGAAGATCGTCTGCTCGCCAAATGATTGCAAAGGATGCAATTCAAGGTGCAGCACATATGTATTCTAGTGACTTTGGAGAACTAAAAGTAATTCCTAATCGTTTTCAGCGTGAACAATCTGGATTTGTATTAGACCCAGAATATTGGTCTGTGGCTTATTACAGAGATTTTAAGCAGGAAGAAGTGGCAAAAACAGGCGATGCAATTAAAAGAGCCTTAATTGTTGAGTACACTTTGGTGGCTAAAAATGAAAAGGCATCAGGGATTTGTGCTGACTTAACAGTAAGTTAATATGTTATCACCTTCAAAAAAGGTGTTGTTAGATTGGTCGCAGGGGAATCAAGAAATATTCTCCTACGACCAACACGACAAAACCTTTACAATTGAAAATAAAGAAAATGTTGAGCCAATAATACAGGTGGCAAAAGATATGTCTGAATTGCAACCATCTAAAGATTTGAGGCACGTTGCAATAATCCCAAAATTTGTTTTAGACCAATCATTGAGAGAAAAGTGGACAAAAAAAGATTGGAAAAAGTGGGGGAATGCTCACGAAAATAAACCATTCAGGACATGGCAGGGGAGACTTTAAAAGTTGCTGTTTTAATAGCAACAACAAAAAAAACATATCCGAATAAGTTTGTTGAATGTCTGTCAAATTTAGTAGGACACTTTCAACGATCAGAATATGACGGAGAGCATGAAATAAAAGTTTTTACAACTCATGGGAGTATTCTCCCAGAGATTAGACATAGATTGATTGGTGATGCAATCGCATGGGAAGCAACCCATATTTTAATGTTATCACCAGAAATAACCTTTCCTCCAGATGCTTTACACAGAATGTTGGCAAGAGGAAGGGGTGTAATTGGGATAAATTATTTAGTTGATTTTGCAAAAAGGGAATATTCAGCATATAGAAGTGGCGGTTCAATTACTCCAGATGCAAGATTACCAGAAACAGAAGAAGTTGAGGGAGTAGCATTAGGGATGGTTTTATTTAATATGCCTGTTTTTGATATTTTAGATATTCCATTTTTTAAATATGAACAAATTGGGGAAACTCCAGCTTTTGCAGAAGATTATATTTATTTTTGGGAACAAGCAAAAAAGAAAGAAATCCCTTGTGTTGTAGATCATGTTTTATCACAGGAAGTTAAAAGTTTACATCATGGAGAATTGTGGCATTAAGTAATTATACAGATTTGCAAGCTATTTGTGCAGATTTCCTTAATCGATCTGATTTGACAGATATTATAAAAGATTGGATTAAAATGGCAGAAGCAGAATTTAATCGAGTGTTAAGGACAAGAGAAATGGCAGTAAGAACTAGATCACCATTATCCACTCAATATGTAAAATTGCCTCCTGATTTTATAGGAATGAGGAATATTGAATTAATTACTGACCCTATAACTCCATTAGAATATAGGAATCCTCATACTCTTGATATTCATAGATCGAATGATGCAACTGGAAAACCTCTTTATTATTCTGTTATACAGGATAATTTAGAATTTGCTCCAGTACCAGATTCAGAATATACACTTGAAATTGTGTATTATCAGAAAGTTCCAGCATTATCAGTGCATACAACAAACTGGTTACTTGATAATCATCCAGATGCTTATATATATGGAACGCTACTGCAATCTCCAGTTTATTTAGGACATGATGAGCGTATAACGCTATGGTTAGGAAGATATAACCAAATAATAGAACAAATAACAACGAGTGATCAGAAAGCTAGTTTTTCTGGGTCAACTCCTTCAATCGCATTCACACCATACGGATAGGAAAAGACAATGGCAGGATTTACAAATTATTTAGAAGATAAAATAATGAATCATCTCTTTGGGGATGATACAGGGGCATCAGGTGCAGATCATTATACTGCTCCAACAACGTGGTATGTGGGATTACTGACTGCTGCTCCTTCTGACAGTGCTGCTGGTACTGAGGTTAGTGGCGGAGCTTATGCAAGACAGGCAGCAGCATGGACAATTTCTGGCTCAGGTGTGGCACAAGCTGTAAATACTTCTGCAATAACATTCCCTGCTGCCACTACAAATTGGGGGACTGCGACCCATTGCGGAATTTATGATGCTGCTAGTTCAGGAAACTTAGTAGCATACGAAACCCTGACTGCTGCTGATTTTTCAACAGCCAATCCCAAAACGATTAATGCAGGTGATATTTTTAAGATAGATTCAGGAAACCTAAAGATACAACTTGACTGATGTTAGGGTACGGATCAGCTAAATTTGGTCAGGCAAATTACGGAAGAGGAATAATACAGTCGAATGCTTGTATTATTCCAGAAACAGTCAATATAGATGTTTATCCAGTTGTTGAATATGTTGCTTATGCTCACAATAAAGCAACTGTAAATGTTGACTCTTTCGGTGGAATTATTCTCGGAGCATGGATCGAAATTGAGCCAGAGTCAACAATAATTGCTTCTGGAATAAAGATGACGTGGGCTGGGTGGTCTTTCTTAGGAGTTGGAACATCAACAGTTGATTCAGCAGGATATATAGCATGGGATTCTCAGCTTGTTGACGATTCAACTTGGACAACACAAACTATAGATTAAAAAATGGCAAATACAACTAATTTCGCAGTCGAAAAACCAACAGTAGGAGGTTATAGAAATTCGTGGGGCGGTACATTAAATGTAGCACTCGATAAACTTACTGAATTACTAGCTTTAGCACTACCAATTGGAACAATCCAAATTTACACAAAAGCAACTGCACCAACTGCAACTACTAATGGAGGAACTTGGCTTGTTTGTGATGGTTCAACGAAGGTTAGAACTGATTATCCAGAGTTGCACACATTAATAACGAACACATATGGTGCTTATCCATCTGGTTCAACATTTGTTCTTCCAGATTTGAGAACTAGAGTGCCACTCGGATATTCCGCTTCAACAATCGGATCAGGAGATGCTCAAAGAACGCCAAAAGCTATTGCTGCAACAGGAGGAGAAGAGAAACACACTTTAACGGAAGCAGAATTGGACGAACACACTCATGCTCTACCAAACACGTCCCACACTCATGGTATTACTGAACCTAACTCTGGGGCAGGACACACTCACACTGGAGCAAATTCTGGTGGGACTGCAAATGCTGCAACGGGTATAACTTCTCCTGCCCATTCGCATCAAATCGAAAGATACCATCAAGCATCTGGTAGTGCAGTACATAAAGTTCAAATAAATTATTTATCACAAGGTGAACTGCATTCAACGTATGCTTCATCTTCTGATGCGGTCACGATAAATGACCCTGAACATAAGCACGATTTTACAACCACGTCAGCAGTATCAGGTGTCACAGTTAATCAAGCAGTTACAGGGATAACAGCAACCAATAATACAGGTTCTTCAACTGCTCATGAGAACTTACCGCCTTATCAAGTTTTGAATTACATAATTTTAGCTAAACATCCTACGTTCTAATAATATGGCAACGATAACTTACATAGTAAAAGTAGCATCTGGAAAATTTACGATTGATGATGCAGTAGCCCCAAAACTTACGTTCAGAGATGGAGATACCTACGTTTTTGACCAAGCAGATAACTCAAACTCTGGACATACTCTGCAATTTTCTGCAACATCTAATAACTCTGGGTCAAGTGAGTACACTACTGGGGTCACAAAGAGTGGGACTGCTGGAAGTGCTGGTGCTAAGACAACCATAGTCACTTCTGGGTCAACAACTGATACTCTCTATTACTATTCATCTGGTGGGGGGACACATGGAGCAGAATTTTCAAATACAGGATATAAAACAAGTTCAAATTATAATTTCTTAAAACCGATTGTGGGGTCGACCCTATCAGAAGAAAAATGGGGTGGAATGTTAAACCACATGGTTGATCAGATTGACCAGAACATCCAAGCACAAGATTTGGATGGTGCAACTGATAGTGGAACAGTCGCAGTTGATCTTGACACTCAAAGTTTAACAGTTGCAGGAAGCAACGGAATTGCAACTTCTGGATCAGGTCAGACAATAACAGTATCAGGTGAAGCTTTAGCCCATCAAGGAGAGCCACACATCCAGTTGCAAAAACTCTATCCTGCCGTAGCAGGAAAAGACCTGAGTGGAACGGCATTAGGAGGTTCTTATGTATATGGTAATGCTCATACTGATGGAAGGAAATACTACTACACAGACATCAAAGGAAGCAAGCCGATAAAAGACCCTAGAATTGGTGCTCATTTTGGAGCAACTCGACATAGAACAAGTTCTGTTCAATTACGAGAACAAGAGACTGCAACTCATGGGAAAGATGTTTACTCTGTTGATGGGAGAGATTGGATAAGGATTGTAG
>VTLG01007263.1_pt1 | contig 14329 bp, 17 predicted proteins | sample 4694571 | NCBI WGS metagenome assembly VTLG01 (sample SAMN12604809, study PRJNA352737) | marine metagenome | biome: ENVO:00000447; feature: ENVO:00000209|ENVO:00000569|ENVO:01000036; material: ENVO:00002151; isolation source: viral sequences binned using virsorter ...
GTAAGTTGATTTGTATCAAAATCTTCAAGCCAATTGCCAATATCATAAATAGTATAATCAATATTATTTCCTTCTTCTTGGTCATAAGATATTAAACCTGAATAAATTAATGCTCTAATGGTAGAAATGTTTATCCCTGCAGTAAAAAATTTATCTAAATCATTAAGACCTATACCAAGTGAATCTGTGAAATGACACCAGAAATTCATAGAGAAATGGAGGGTTCTTTCTTTCCCCCCAATCTCTACCTTTACGTAACCTCTTTTACTATTCATTAAGTAAATCTACAATTTATAATTGTAAATTAAAAATTAAGAATTAGTACCAATAGTTACACTACCTGTTGAAGAAAAACTTCCTGAATATGTTACAGGTGCTTCGCTATCTGCACTATATTCAATAGAAGTTAAAAATCCATCACAAGAATAAACTACATCACCTGATAAGGCAGTAGCAAATTTGCAATTGACTTTTGTTCTAGCATTAATAAATACCATTAATTCTTCAATATTGGTTGCATCGTCGTAAGCTACAAATCCATCGAAACTAAAATCTAAACTTCTAGTTCCTGCAATTATTTCTCTAAAACCTCCTGAATCTTTTGAAGTTGCTTCAGGTGTGTCTAAAGAGTAACTAATTGAAGATGATGTAGCATGTCCGATAGGAGAATAACTCCCACCGTCTGCAGATTTGATACTTAATACAACGGTAGTTCCGTTCATTAATCCAGTTGAAGGCATAGTATTAAAATTTATTAGTTAAACATATAATACTACAAAAGTATAGAAAGAATATTAAAATTATTTTTATTCAGATACTGTTAATGTTACAGAAGTAGGATTGATTTGAGATTCAATATTTGCATCTAATCCACTTTTTAATTCAGCTATTTCATCATCACCCATTGTTGATTCTACCCAACCACTAATAGTTGCATTTGTTAAATCTTCAAATGGTATGAAATCTTTTATATCAGCAGTCGATATTGCTTGTGTACCATATACTGTAGCTGAGTAAGGAGTACCATCTTCATTAGATTTATCTGAAGTGCAGTTCAATCTCCAATGCACATTAAATACCACATCAGAATTACCTTCGAATGTAGGATAACAATCTACAGTTTTGCAATCCCAAGAATAAGTGTTCTTTGCTTTAGCCATAATTTTTAATTTAATTTATTACAAATATATAATTTTTTCTTTTATGTTGAACAACCACCAGTTCTGCTCATATCAACATCTGACACACCATTAAGTGTAATACTCACAGTAGGTGCAGTTGAACCACTATATGTAACTGCTACATCTAAGGTATCAGAACTTGCATTATAAGTAGGAGTTATTGCAGTAACATTACCATTAAATGCTTGTCTATCAAAAAAACCACTATTTGTACCATTTGCAGTTGCAGTTCTTCCTGATGTACTGCCAATGTTTGTAGCATCTATTCTAGCAATTATTGTATAATCAAAAGCATTTGTAGTGCCTACATTTACCATAGCTTTTGCAGTCGTACTTGTAGCTGAGGTACACGACATAGTAAATATTTGATGTTGGTGCATTCTTGCCTCAGGTGTAGTAGTAACTAATCCATAAGTATCAAATTTCGTTAATCCATAATCTAATATTCTAATTCTATTTTGTGCGTTTGTTCTAAGTAATAAATCATTTGAGTTAGCTGTACCTGAAAGAAAAACATTATCACCAGTAGTACCAAAAGTTAAAACTGGCGAATTATCTTGTCTTATATCAACTATGTTACCTTTAGTAGTTCCTTCTCTGTTAAATATACCTGCAGTTCCTGCATTTCTTGTTGCTACAAATAAACCACTAGCTCTTGCTTCTACACCAGTTGAGGTAACTGCAATAGTGCTTTTTCCTACTATAAAATCACCGACATCTGTAACTCTTGCTCTCTCTGCAGGTGAGGCACTTACATCAGATGTGGCAATTACTAAATCGTGTGCATTACCAGTATTTTGTATAAGGGACAATAATGATACACCTCGTGTTGCACTACCATTTGTTCTTTTCCCAGTAAGATGTATTCCGATACCTTCACCTACTGCACCACTATCATTACCTTCTGCAATAAAGGCATAAGTACCATTGGTTCTCATATTACCATTTGTGTCTCTAGTTTGTCTAACTTGTAAAGGTGCATCAGGGTCAGCCTGATTAACTGTTACAACACCACTTTCAATAGCCATTCTTTGTACACCATCAGTTCTAAAAGATATATTTGTGTCTGCTTGTTGTGCATTATTATCTGTGTCAAATCTTAAATTACCATCAATAGAAACTATTTGTGCATCTCTTGAAGTATCAGAATCAGTAAACCTAATTACAGGAGTATCACCAGTAATATGTAAATCTTCACTAGGTGTTCCACCTATACCAACTTTACCACCAAAAGTTGACGAACCATCTGCTAGAAAAGATAATTGAAATAAAGTTGATGCACTTGTTTGATTTAAGAACTCTAAAGCATTACTACTGTTTTGATATCGCAAATTCCATTTATTAGAACCATTTTCTCTAAATCTAAAGTCAATATCATTTGTCGTGTTTGGTGTTTCTAATACTAATTGTGTGCTTGTACTTGAAATATGAACCTTACCTTGTGCCGATGAAGTACCTATTGCAAGTAAACCACTAGCATCCAGTCTCATTGTTTCACTTATTGTGCCTGATTGTTTAGTTCTAAATATTAATTCACCATTATTAGAATCAATTCTACGTGCAGATAATTCAGCTATATTTACAGTACCAATTTCAAATTCAGTTGTAACAAAACCAGTAAAAGGACTTGCAGAATAATTTCTTAAAACTAAAGCAGTTTCATCTGAACCATTTGCACCTTGTGATTGTATAGTTAATTTACCACTTGATGTAGCACTATCAGTTGCTATATTTACATCACCATTTTCTTGTACTCTGAATAATTCTGTTGCAGATGCAGAATCATTATTGCCGTGCATAACATTAAAAAATCTTGAACTGTCATTACCATCAGAATCAATTATTATTGATACGTTACCAAAATGCGACATCTGTAAATTAGCACCTGAATTACCTCTTCTAATTTCTGATAAGTTAGAACCAAAGCTAATACCATCTCCTTGTGTATTTCCATTACTCAAATCTAAAAGAGATACTGGTGTTTGAGTTGATATACCTATACGACCATTACTTGTAATTCTTGCACGTTCTGAACCTGCACTACCACCACCACCACCAGTATGAAATGTAAAAAATCCACTACCTGATGTTGCCCCATAAGTTTTAAATGATGTTTGATTACTAAAATACTCTATTGCACCTGCGTTAGTTTGATGCGATGCTAAAGCACCTTTAAATATTACACCACCACTTGAATCAATTCTTGCCCTCTCACTACCGTGAGTGTAAAAAATTACTGTACCACCTACTGTGGTTGCGTCTCTTGAAGTCAATCCAATACCACTATAATATCCTGCTGAACTACCTGCTACTAACTCAACTGATGATGAATCGCCTCTTGTACTAATCGATGCTAATGAACCACTATCGTATGCTCTTGTTCTACCAGTTGTAAGTGCAGAAGAAATACCAAGATTTGTTACAGTACCACTTGCTAAAGAACCACCTGCAATTTCTAATTTTGCAGTAGGCGATGCCCCTATGCCTACTGAACCACCAGTTGTTACTCTCAAAAGTTCAGTTCCAGTTGAACCAGTATTTAATGTAAAAATACCACCACCACCATCGTTTGTATTCGTTACTAAAGAAATTCCTGATATAGATTTTAAAGTTAGACTATTAATATCAGGATTAAATGTTGTCGTGTCATCATCAAAATCTATATTACTGTTTGCATCTTTCTTTAATAAATTAGTACCAATTATAACATCGCCATCGAATGTTGAAACACTAGTACTTAAATTTATTGATAAAGGTGTAGTGCTACTTGTTGAAATAGTAAAATTTGAACCTGTTGCAGTCAAGGATGGGTCTAAGCCACCACCTGCTAAATTGTTAAATTTTAAAATAGGTGTTGATGCACTTATTTCTATTGTTGAACTACTTTCAGATAATATTGAATCACCAAGTGTATCTGAATCTGTGAACTTTGCTATTTTACCTGCAGTTCCTGAACCATCTAAAGCACCTGCACCAATAGGTATTTCAACAACTTGACCAGTAGATGTTACACCTAGTCTTTGTGTTACTGTACCAGTTATACTACCACTACCATATTGATGTAATCTTAGACCAGTAGTCTGTGCAAATGTAAATTGAGTTGAACCACCTACACCTAATTGTATATTATCTGAAACTGTAGTGCCACTAATATAAACATCCGTTGTACCAAAAAGTAATTTTGAAGAATTACCTAATAATATATTACCATTAAAATAATTTGTAGTAATTGATGAGTTTCCTATAGTAACTGTATTTGAACCATTACCACTGAGATTGTAACCTATAACAATTTCGTTTTGACTTGTAACATCACTTGCATCTGCTTGTGAACCAATGATAATACTTTGTGAACCAGTCGTAATACCATTACCTGCATCGTTTCCTATAGCAATATTATGACCACCTGAGTTTAAATCTTTTAATGCTTCGTGTCCAATAGCTACATTAAAAGAGCTAGTTGTTGAAGTTTCCATTGCATCAGCACCTATAACAACATTATCTCCACCACTTGTATTAGAATCTAATGCAGTCAAACCAATAGCAACATTGCTACTTCCTGAAGTATTAGCAAACATTGCGTGATAACCAAGAGCCACATTTCCTGCACCTGAACTATTAGAATTATTAATTGTATTTTGCCCTAAAACAGTATTTGTGGTAATACTTCCTCCACCCTTTCCTACTGTTATAGAGCCTGCCACCTCTATATCTCCATTAACTTCTAATAGTAATGAAGGATTTGAAACACCTATTCCTAAACTAGATGTTGATAAATATAATTGAGTGTCGTTACCTGCACCATCTGTTAATCTTTTTTCTGATGAAGTTATTGCTTGACTATCAGTAGTTTTTAATAACCCTAAATAACTCTGACTAATATTATTTCCAGTAAGTGATGTACCCATAAGAATATTTTATTTACAAATATACTATTTTTTCATTTTCATTATATGCTTGTTATGATGCACTCTGTGGCAATTAGCACAAAGTATTTCGCACTTAGCCATAATCTCAGTCAATATAGCATCAACCCTTCCATCAGTAAAGTTTTTTTTTGATAAGTTTCTTATTTCTCTTGCTATAGAAAATTTTTTCCTTTTCGTATGATGAAAATCTAATGCAGCAAAGTTTTTATCATATCCACACTTCACACATTTTATTTCAATATATTCACTTAGCTTATATATAAATTGTTGCTTCCAATGTCTGTGATTTTTTTCTCTTTGTTTGTTTCTACAATCTCTGCAATGTATTTCATGTTTCTTATTTTCTCTTTTGTAGTATCTGTATAATGGTTTATGTTTTTTGCATGTAGCACAAATCTTACCTCCCTTGTCCTCTGTATTTACTTCCTTGATAGTATTTGCCACTTTTTTGGTTTGTATTTCGGTTTTTACTATGTATTCCTTTTCTTTTCTTTTTTGGTTTATGTTCGTATGCTTTTGGAAAAAATCTTTTAGCCATTACTTCTTAGAATACTTTTCTAATCCACGACTACCAAAGTATGCACCAATGACTGTTATTAAAACTATTTGAAGTAAATCTACCCAGCTTTCTTTGACTTCAAAAGATATTTTACCTGCATCAATAAACACTAATAAAATAGTGCTAATAACTAATATTAACAGAACTAATGGTCTTATGTTTTTTGATAACCATGAATCAGACGTTGAATCGTATTTCCATCTTTCAGTAGTATTTTTCTGCATTTCAATCTCAAAAGATTGAAACAATTGTTGTATTTCTTGATTAGCTTTATGTTTTTCTTCTTTTGTTTGTACAAACCTATCAACGATATTAGCAATGCCATTTGCAGTTTCACCAAATAATTTTTCAAATATTTTATTCATTTATCTTCTTGTTCACTTGTCCATATGTAGATAATAAAACCACCAGTAAGCAATGCACTAAAAAGAGTAATTCCCAAAAGGACAAAATCCACATTCGCTAAATTCACATCCATTACAATTCATCTATTAAATCAATTAATTTGTTTTCTATTCGTAGAAATAATTCTATTCTTTGTACACCTTCCCATTCTTTTAATCCATCTGCAACATCCATTAATGTATTTATTTTAGATAAAGTTTGATTAACTTTTAGTTGACTGTTTACATCACTTTCAGAAAGACTTACATCACTTAATAATTTCATTTCTTATATACCTTATCTTCTAAACTGTTTAATCTTCTATTAGTTTGTTCCTCGTATTTTTCTAATTCTTTAATTAAATAATCTATTTTTTGATTGATTACTTTTGTATCGTCTTGTTCTATTTTATATTCAGGTAATGTTTTGGCTACTTCTATTTCAGAGGTTAATTGTGAATAGGTCATTGTAAGTGATATGATGCCACCTACTAATAATCCTAAAAATTTAATATCAATTTTTATGTCGCTTTTACCATCACCGTCGACATCTAACGCAACTTTTTTATTTGTAATATCCTCCATATTTTGTGATTTAGATTTCTTCAAAATTAATAATTTTAATTGACAGATGTTTTTGTGATTCTAATATATTAGAAATTTTAGGATAAATTCTTTTGTAACAATTAGATGATTGTCCTAAAAATGGCTCTTTGTTAATATTTTGCGATATAACATCCCCAACAAGGACACAACCATGTGTATGGCTAGTATCGTTACCGCAATGAATAAGAATGTACTCAAAATTAGGAACGTCGTCAATGTGAAGAACACCTCTTTTATCGTTGTGAAGATTAGGGAACCTTTTTTTGTATTTAGCGAAATAACCTCCTTCCGTTCTGTATTTAATCGGATAAGTGCCCTCAGGTATGCGAGTTTCTCCATAAACCTTGACCTCTCTTTTTTCATCTTCGAGAGTAAAGCATAAAAAATCTTTTTTGTTTGTTTCATCATCTACAATAAATAACATGCCTAAGGTACTATCTTTTTCGGAACTATATCTGTATAACTCTAACCTCATAATTGCTCTACTAGATTAGAGAAGGTCAATATACCTCTATAAATTGTCTGAGTTTCAGTATCTTCTGTAATGTAAGTAATACCATCGTTTTGTGCAGATATGCACTTAAAATTGTCAGATGATATGTCAAAAAAAGTATTTCTTGATATTAACCTCTGTGTTATTTGATTCATAGCAAGATTTGCATCTAATTGTCCTCCTGTGTTTGTATCAAATGCAGTAACAATTTCTACTTGTGTTTGTATATTATTTAAATAGGTATCTTTTATATTATCAAAAATTATATTACTGATTGATGAAATAAGTATATAAGGCTCACTTGCAGAAGAAGGTACTACATTATATACTGGTACATTTGCACTATTTAATGTAATGTTACCATTTAATGCTGTAAATACTTCTTTACGTATTATGTGAGATGCGTCTTTCATTTAGTTTGTTGTTTGAGATTATTTCTTAAACTTTTAATGAATTCAAATGTAGCCATTTTAATTGCAGGTCTGAAAAATGGTTTTCTACCTGTGATACTACCTCTACCAACTTTACCGAATTCTACAAATGGTGCATAATTTATTTTATATCCAACCACATAATTGAATGCTTTTCTTTCTAAAAATAAAGATTGTCTTAAACTACCAGTAATTACAGGTACAAAATCTGTAGATATTTCGCCAATCCTAGAAACATATTTATTTAATTCTTTATCGAAACCTTGTGATGGTTGTACGAATTTACTCAGCTTATTCATCTTTCTATTAAACCTTATTCGGTCAGAGGCTCTTAGTTCTATTCCGTTTTTTCTACGCATTTTATTGTTGTTTGTCAGCTAATATTTTGAATGTGTATAAATCTTCTTCATACATCTCGTTTATTCTATATTTATTAGAATCGTTCGTTAAAAATAAAATATCACCTCTTTGAATATTAGTAGTTGCGGTATTTCTTCTTAGTGTCAATTCAATACCAGTTTGTAATATTCTTTTTCCGTCTCTAAAAATCATTTGACCATCTAGGTATTTTCTATCTGCCCAAAAAGAACCTACAGTAGATTGTGAAGAAGTAAAACCACCATATCCATCAGTTGAATTACTATTTCTTTTGACTGTTATCCTGTATCTTAAATCTCCTGCCTTTATCATAATTCATTGTAATAAATATAAGGTGAAAGTATAGTATTAACATTAGTCGGTATATTGATGTTTTTACCTACAACAAAATCACTTCTGTTGTCATAGTATGTAGTACCTAGTTGTTTAATAGCTAATTCTAAATTTGGTTCGTCCATTCCTGTAGTTGTATAAACAATTTTTATATTTTTAGCATGTGAAGAAGTTATCTCAATGAATTTATCTTTAATACCATTAGACTCAAAAGAAATGTCTGTCAAAGAACCATCTTTATTTTTTTCTTGTACGCTAGTAATATTATTGATTGGTGCATAAGGTAAAACAATTTTAGTTCTACGTCTGTACAAATTACCATATTCTCCTGAAGGGTCAATATTGCTAATAAATAAACTTCTTGTCTTAGCGACAATATCTCTATTTATAATAGCCTCGCATTTTAATCTCGCTGCCTTAATTATATTTGATACGATAGAATCATCGTCAGATGTTTCTATTCTAGCAAATGCTTTTAATTCAGTAAGCGAAACTATCTCGCTACCAGTTTCAGAATCAACTTGTACACTAATCATTATTTGCTTTCTTTTTTGCCTTTAAACTCTTTTGTTTCTTTAGTTGCTTTTTCTTCTTTTGTATCTACTTTTTCTCCCCAACCTTTAGCAATCCATTTTGAAACATTTTCACTCGGTACATCTACAATGCTACCTGCTTTGTAATCTACACCATCTTTAGTTATTTCTATTTTACATTTAATTTTCATAATACATAAATTTTGTTTTGTGTAAAGATAAAAAAAAAGGACAACTAATTTAGTTGCCCTTTATTATACTAGTAAGTATTATTATTAGCTAGTCTCTAATGCAGTTTTAGCAGTCGAGAATGCACCCTTAACAAATGCTTTCGGTAAGTAAATAGCGTGTGCTAATCTAGCAACACCTCTTACTGACACCAAATACTTGCTAAAGTTATCTGAATCCTCATAACCAAAATCAACTTTTAGACCTTCTCTTTGCCATACTTGACTTCCTTGTGCAAAATCAGCAACTACGAAATTACCAGCAGCCATTTTATTATTCATATAAACTGGCACACCATTGATTCTAAAGAATCCGTCTGCAGAAACTAGAGAGTTACCTCTTAAGTATTCATTAGTCGTGTCTTTCAATAATGCGATTTTATGAAAATCAGTTGGGTTGAGAATGATACCATTAGCAGCGTAATTCACTAATGCTAATTGATTCATTGCAACATATAATACATCAAGTTCCTGAGCAGATTCTATTGCGTTAGCAAAACCTCCTGCAGCAAAAGTAGTACCACCATTCATTAATCCTAATAAATTAGGTGAACTTCCTGAACCACCAATTAATTGGTCATCAATAACTGTATTGATTTTTGCAGGTAATCTTTGCGACAAGTACGAAGAAAGTGCAGGAGTATCATCTAGCATCTCTTGTGAAATTGTCATTACCGCAGTAGTCTTTTGTACTACTGCATCTTCAGCAGTTAATTGGAACTCACTATCAGTCGGAGCTGAACCTTCTGCAATATTTGCAGCGTTGTCAGTATAAGCTGATTCTTTTACGTATCTTATTACGTTAGAATTAGTTGTTCCGACAGGAATAATTCCCATCATGTTCGTGATGTTGCTTGGGTCTCTTTTGATTCCCTCAACTCTTTGAACACCTGTTGCATCTCTAGCTGAAGCAGCACCTGCAAAATCAGATGATATTAAAACATCTGCTTTTAAATCAATTGATGCATTACCTCTAGAGCCTTCTTTCATAGCTTTTAATGATTCACTTTTATTGAGTGCATCACCAAATACTTCAGATTTAGTTTTGAAAGAATTTTCAAAATTGTCTTTTTTATTTTCAACTTCAATTTTGTCTAGCCTTTCTACTATTTCTGAATGCTTTTCAGTAAGGTTTTTAACCTCACCTTTTATTACAGTATCAACCTCATTGTTAACATTATCTTTGATTTGTAAAGCCGATTTTTCTAGCTTCTCATCAATAACATTACAAATATCGTCTAACTGCTTTTTTATATTCTCATCCATTATTTTGAATTTAAATTGTTAAACATATAATTAATTATTGAATCTGAAGTTGTATTATCTTCTTTGGCTTCTAAGTGTGTATTATCACGAGTTAGTTGCTCATCTGATTGGTGTGTATTATCACGAGCAATCAAAGACTTTAAAACTTCTAATTCATATTCAATAAGATAACCTAAGTCATCAGAAACACTACCCTTCCTAATAACTTTAATTAAATTATCAAATCTCTTTGTGAGGTAATCTATATTGTCATATTCACCTTTTACCTCTAATATTTTTGCTTCATCATTCGCAGCAATAGTTACTGCTGATATTTCGTATAGTTTTGCTTCTTTAATAACTCTTACACCATCTTCGTCATAATCTTTTTTTACAGGCATTATGCCTACACTATTCTCATCAATCACACCGTACTTCATAAGTTCTAAAACCTCATTACCAAATGTTGTTTTAGGTACTTCTGCTACAAACACTAAACCTTTTTCATCTTCGTAAAGTTCTTTCATCTTTCCGATAGGTTTTGTTATGTCGTGCTGATAAAGATATTTTACTCTTGAACCATTGTTTTTAATAGTTCTTCTGTAAGCACCTTTTTCTATCACATCATTATCTGAATCTTTGTTTCCGAATACTGAACCGTAACCCTTAACGATTCCTAAGTTTTCATCAATGTCACTAATCTGACCTTGTTTATATATTACATTACTCATAATCTAAATTTTATTTTCAAAAATAGTACAATTTTTAATAAAATGTTTTAATCAGCTTTTACCACAGGTACTGTGATACACTTACAATTAATAACTTCTTTTGCTAATGCACCTAAAGTGGTATCACCTGGAAACATTAAATACGAAGAACCAACTATATATGGTTTGTCCTCTGGTATTGGTTTTTTAGAATAAACAGACATAGCAGTTGCGTGTGTATCTCGAATGTTTGCACCTCCTGCAACCCATTTTTTTAATAAGTTATCTTTACCATATACATCTTGTGCTGATAGTGAAATAGCATAATTAGCAGCAGCAGTTGTTTCAGTTTGTACAACTCTTTTTGCCATCCATCTTGACTTGAAATCTAATCTTTTTGTAATTTCTTTCACTCTTTGGTCTAAACCTAATGCCATAAATTTTTCGTCAGCAATTAAATCTCTAATTACTTTTTTTAATGTATTTCTTGCTACACCACTTACAGAAGTAACTTGCGATGCTAATGCTAAATAATTTGTTCTTTGCGTTGCATATCTATCCATGCCATTTAGTACTGTAGATTCTAAGTTTTCTAATTCACTTCTTGTCAGTTTTTGACCTCTTTCTATTTTGTCAATCAATCTTTCTAATTCTATTTTATTTAACTTTTCTATAAATATTTTAAAGTTTTTTCTATACCACAGATAGAATCTAATACCAGTCTGTCTGTACATTTGTATGTACATTTCTTTCATTTCATTTTGTTTGAATAGTGTATTAAAATTCTGATTTGATTCTGATTCTTCTTCTTTGTAAAATTCAATAGCTTTTTTATAATTAGACATATAATATTTATACACTAATGAATAGTTTTTTTTCTGTGCAATTTTTACTTGTTTGCCAAACTTTTTAGAAATTACTCTTTGTGTTTGTTTTGTTTCTATTTTTTTTTGTAATAGTAAATTATTACAAACTGCATATCTTTGGTTTCTTGTAGGATATTCAGATGACATTGTATCATCCATCATACATCTGTTAATAAACTGATTGTCAGATTCTTGTGGCTTCGGTTTTGGTAATGGCATTATTCTTCACTTTTGTCAATTATACGTTTACACCATTTCCACATAGCATCGTCCTCGACTTTTGTTGCTCTGATATTACCTCCCCATAAAGCATAAGAAACATCACCACAAATTGGTTTGCCTTTCTCGTCTAAGTATTCACCTGTAACGTACTCATGTGCACGTGATAAGTATGCAAATGTTTTTTTGACAATAGATAATGATAGTGGTTTACCTGCAATCAAGTCTGTAGCACGACCTTTACCGACTAAAGTTGCACAAGGGTTATTGTGTTCTTCATTGATACTCTTTGCCCTTTTCGCATTTGCCCTTACTGATTTAGGGTAATCATCGTAAAACTCTTGTTTTCTTTCTTCTTCCTCATCATGATAATATTTTGACAATGCATCTTCTAATTCATTCATGTCTCCACAAGGCATATAAACTGTTCCGTCATCTGTTTCATGTGAGTGAATTAAATCACAACCTATTTCATTGGCTCTTTCTTGTGCTTCTCGCTCACTTGTATATATCTCATCACTTATAGCTTTATCATTTTTTTTGCTTGACATAGGATGCCCTTCAGGTAGTAAGTCTGTATCGTGTTTACCACTTCTGTATCTTCCGTTCCTTAATGCATATAAAAACGAATTGACCCTCGCAAATGCCCAACTGTCCTCATTCATACTAGGTCTATTATCAGGTGGATTGGTTCTGAATGCACCAACACCCCTTTTGTAAACTGCATACAAAGTCCTTACGCTTGTTCTTTTACTGGCAACGTCTCCAACTTTCTCATTGTGGTCATCAGCTTTTTTTTGTAATGCTTTCCTTAATTTAGCATTCATTTGTTTTTGTTCTTCAACTTCTTCTCTGACTTCTTCTATAACTTCTTCTTCAACAACTTCTTCCTCAGGTTCTGTTTCAGGAAAAACAGAATCGTCAGAAATATCCATATCTAAATCAGACATAGAAATAAAACTTGATGGCACTAAATAATCATTTAACACAGGATTATCCTCATCAACTCCGTAACCTTGTGCCTCCCTTTTCTCATTTGAGGTGAGCCAATAAGATTTAGATAAGGTATCTACTAACTTTTCTTGCTCAGGCATTAACTCAGGTACTGCACTATAATCAAAGTCAAAATATAAATCTTCGCCAAACATTGGAACAAGCCACCTATTGAACTCATCTCTAATTTTATTTAGCTCTGGTATAACTGCATTAGTAAATAGTACTTTTCTTGCAGTTCTATAGTTATCATAAGTAGTTGACTCTGTGTTATTTAATAATTGTACTGGTACTCCGTAAATATTGCACAAGTCTTTTACAGTTGCATTGTAAGATTCTAATAATTGTAAATCAGAAGTCGACAAACCAAAGTTTATCCAACTAAACTTTTTACCAGTAATCATCACATCATTTGCAGACTTAGCTCCTTGAAAGTTTCTTCTGAAAGCATCTTTCATTTGTTTAGCTTGTGTTGGTGTAAGTGTATCGTCATCAGGTGTTAGCATACCTCTTGCAGATTGATTGTGTAAAAATTTAAGATTTGTCTCTACTGCTTCGTTTGCAGTTGTTAAAACTCTCATGCCTGCCTGTATTGGTGATTGTCCATATAAGTGCGAACCATCACTAGAATAATCAGGGTTGAAGTCTGATATGTGTAGTACTTCCTCTGCATCTAAGTTGTACTTGTTATCATTATATAACATTGTGTATTGTGATACAGGTTTGAATATTCCCTCTGATTTAATTTCTATTAAATGTGCAGGTAGATTATATAGTTGATAATATATATTTCTGTTTTCGCCTGCTTCTGGTGTTATGCCATATACAAATCTGTTACCAGTCAGCTTACCGAAGCCAATCATTTCTTCTAAGAATACTGCCCAAGATTGTGCAGGGTTAGGTCGCTCTAGTAATTTACTTAATGCAGTATGCTCAACAATTTCTAAAGTATGCTTCCTTAATAATTTTGCTTTCAATACTGATTCTTCATTAAGATTATTTGATGTAAGTGCTTTATATTCTTTCATGGCACCTTCATCTACTTTTCTGTAAATATTATATGGTACTGTTATTGCAGATTTAGAAATCAATTGTATCAAAGAGTATATTGTTGGATTGTATGCGTAACCCTTTTCTATATAATCATCATTATACTCATTGTTGGAAATAGTATTGTTACCTAAAAAATTATAAATGAATCTATTATACGATTCATTAGTGGTTTGCTGATTAAATGCTTTTA
>VTLG01013520.1_pt1 | contig 14328 bp, 21 predicted proteins | sample 4694571 | NCBI WGS metagenome assembly VTLG01 (sample SAMN12604809, study PRJNA352737) | marine metagenome | biome: ENVO:00000447; feature: ENVO:00000209|ENVO:00000569|ENVO:01000036; material: ENVO:00002151; isolation source: viral sequences binned using virsorter ...
TTTTGTATTTGATTTACCATTTTTATTTCCTTTCTTTTTTCTAACAATTTTTATATCAATCGGAGATCGTTTAACTACTGAATCAGCTATTTTACCTCCATTTTCTTTTAACCATTCTATATCTTCGGATAAGATATTAGATATGAGTTTCAACGATTTTATTATCATTTTTATCCTTCCTTTCTATCAATTCATAATGATTAACCCTATATTCTGACCATAAATACAGAGATAATGTACCTAGTGTTGATAACATTAATACCAGATACATTAATGCAATTATTATTAATGTTTTCATTGTATATTCCTTTCTGTTATATCAATATTATATTCAAGATATATGCTACTAGCCAACATATTAACTTTTTCATCATCTTTAATTTCTCGAGCTTGTTCTACTTGAACCATAAGACTTCTGAACCTATCATCAGTATTATATAAAAACTCATATGTTATTATTTTCTTTACCATTTTTTATATCTACCTTTCTTTATTATTAAATCTCTTTTAATACCTAATAAGTCGTCTATTGACTTATCATCCATAGTATTACTTATATCTTGATTAACTAATCGTAAGACATTGTCTATTCTTTCAACAGTAAGCCAGTTATGATAATTTATAGCAGTACCATAAAGAGCTATATCAAGTATCCAGCAAGTACGATTAGTTATTTTATTTATTAATAAATGTAATTTAAATAAATATAATTTTAATTTATACATAATTTATCCTTTCTCTTATGTGAGTTATGAAGTACACGCATTGTCAAGACTTAGAGAAACGAGATTCTGCTCTTACAGAATCGTAGTTTGTCTTACTTGCTACCTGAAGCGGATCTGTGGCGTCAATATATTCGGCTATGCCGATACGAATAGGTCGACTAGCGAAGGTAGGTCTTTACTGCGTGTTAACATGATGTTCTATTAACATAAGAGAGAGATAGTTCTGCGAGTTAGTTTAAAATGGGTAACAATGCTTTAGCGTTGTCCATTTTATAGTCGAGTAGCCTGATAACGACATCAATTCGAGCAATATTGTTTATTAAGATTTGTCGGAGAACGATATTGCGAGTGTCCTATTTACTAAATGTAGGGTCATACATTTCCCAACTAATACGATATATTGATGTGCGTTAATTCGCTCTAATTAGGTCTTGACAACAATATTTGAGGGTCTATTCGTAAGTGGTATTAGTAATAGGAAAACTATGAGTAAAAAAGAATTAACGCATAAACAAAAAGCATTAGTTGATACTCTCGTAACCACAGGCTGTAGTATTAAAGAAGCGTCACAAAAGGCTGGATATGCAAAGGGTGAAGCTGGTAGAGTAGTAGCTAGTAGAACGCTACGGATACCACAGGTACAGAGGTACATGATGGAACAGGTAGCTAGTGTTATGGGAACTGGTGCTATTAAGGCTACACGAAGGTTATTACACTTAAGTGATAGTGCTAGAAGTGAATATGTACAGCTAGAGGCAAGTAAAGACATACTAGACAGAGTAGGTTTACGCACACCAGATAAGGTAAGCACGGAGATAGTAGGCGATATAAAAGTTAGTATCGATTTAGGCTAACGCAAAGCACACTCTATATTAGTAGGGGGGGGCGAAAACTCGTAAGAGTTTTTGTAATTATCCACCCATACACACATTAAAGGTTCTCACAGGTTCGTATGTGAGTATTATAAATATATTTTATCTCTATAATAGCTCTATCGTTTAGTATCCTCTAGGCGTCTTATAACAGGAATAATATGGAAGAAGAAATTGACAACACGACAGATATGACTAAACAGAAGATGAAAGACTATGAATCTTTATGGTATAGTATGATAAAGATTGCAGAAGAAAATAGACGGAAGGATAATGAGGATGCCGAAAGTAGGGAAAGTTAAATACCCATATACAAAAGCTGGGAAAGCAGCTGCAAAGAAAGCGAAGGCAAATGCCAAGAAGCCAAAAGCAAAAGGGAAGTAGAGTTGAGAGGGAGATTGTTAAATTATTTACTGATCTAGGATACCGAGCTAGAAGGCAGCCACTATCAGGTGCGCTGCAACAATTCCCCCATGATGTCTATATTGCTGATTTACTTGGTGGTACAACAGCCGAAGTAAAGGCGAGGAAGGATGGCAAAGGCTTTACCCAGTTGGAAAACTGGAAAGGTACTGCTGAATTATTGATCTTGAAAAGAAATAATGCTACACCCTTTGTATGCATGGATTGGAAATATTTTAAGGAACTCATAGGTGACAAAGAAGAAGATAATAACAAATCCTGATTCTGAAGTAGATTTAGAGAATAGAAAAATATTTGATATATCCTTGAGGGATAGACGCAGACTGCGACAAATTGTCAAGAAGGTACACATGAAACATTTTCCTATTGAAGAAATTACCGATAGGGAGGCAGATAAGTTAATTGAATCACTTGGCCCAGCGACACAAGAAAAGCTCATTAAAGAGTATATAGATAAGCTGTAGTGCCTGAATTATCGTATAAACCTGATGGGTCAACGCTAAAAAATTTTTTAAAATCCGACCATTTTTTTAGAGGAATAAGAGGGCCTGTTGGCTCTGGGAAATCTGTTGCTTGTTGCATAGAAATTTTTAGAAGAGCTTTAGAACAACAAAAAAATCAGAATGGCGTAAGGAAAAGCAGATGGGCAGTAATTAGAAATACGAACCCACAGTTAAAGACCACCACTATTAAGACATGGTTAGATTGGTTTCCTGAACAGGAATGGGGTCACTTTAGATGGTCAGTTCCCTATACGCATTATATTAAAAAAGGGGATATAGATTGTGAGGTAATCTTTTTGGCACTAGATAGACCAGAAGATATTAAGAAGTTATTATCCCTAGAATTAACAGGTGTATGGGTTAATGAAGCAAGGGAAGTTCCTAAAAGTATTATAGATGCTTGTACCATGAGGGTAGGAAGGTTTCCTTCCATGAGGGATGGTGGAGCATCTTGGTATGGGGTGTTTTGTGATACCAATGCTCCTGAAGAAGATCATTGGTGGCCAATAATGGCTGGTGATGTACCAACACCTGACCATATTGGGAGAGAAGAAGCCTTAATGTTAGTTAAGCCTGATAACTGGAGTTTTTACACACAACCATCTGGTATGGATGAAAAAAGAGAAAAGGATGGTACTTTAACAGGGTATGAAGATTCCAAAACAGCCGAGAATAAAAATAATCTTACACCCAAATATTATAACAATATTATTAAAGGTAAAACAAAAGGATGGATAGATGTCTATGTTTTAAATAAGTTAGGTTCAATAGAAGAAGGAAAACCAGTATATCCTAGTTTTAAACCAGAAGTCCATATCGGTAAAGAAAACTTAATGCCAATCAATACCTTGCCTGTCTATGTGGGAATTGATTTTGGATTAACACCAGCAGCAGTTTTTGGTCAGAAGAATGTGTTAGGAAAATGGCACATACTACATGAGCTGGTATGTTTTGATATGGGAGCAGTTCGGTTTGCTGAATTATTAAAATCAGACATTACAAGATTCTTTAGAGGTATAGATGTTGAGATATATGGTGACCCAGCTGGAGATTTTCGAGCTCAGACTGATGAAAAAACGCCATTCCAAATATTACGCAATTCTGGCTTACGAGCTTCTCCAGCTCCGTCAAATGATATATCACTACGAATTGAGGCAGTTGAAAACGCACTTACTAGGATGGTTGATGGACAATCTGGTTTTTTGTTGGATAACAGGTGTTTAAATCTTAAAAAAGGTTTTAATGGCGGTTATCACTATAGACGACTACAGACATCAGGTGATAGATATGATGAGAAACCTTTTAAGAATAGGTACTCCCATGTGCATGATGCTTTGCAATATATGATGATGGGTGCTGGTGAAGGTAGAGCATTAACCTATGGTAAAGGAAATGCTAAACCAACTGTGGTTAATACTAAATGGAATATATTTGACCAGCAGAAACCACGAAAGAGAAAATCATGGAATATATTCAATATCAATGGTTAGTATATTTTTATAGTCCAAGAAAAGTATCTTGGTTTCAAAAATGGCGAAAAAAAGGATTTCATCATTGTGGAGCAATTCGTTATGATCCAGTTAAAAAAACATGGATTAATTTGGAATTAATAAATTCGCAAGTATTATTAGAAAACCTAGATAAAGAAGAAGTTAAAAGTATGTTAGATGGTATAAGACGGCTAAATGGAAGAATTGTTCAATTATCAAGAATAGTTAATACAAAAAATACTACTGTATTTGAATGGTGGATTAAAGAACATAGCTGCGTTAGTTTTGTTCAACGATTGCTAGGATTGAAGAAATGGTTTATATTTACTCCATATCAGCTATATTGTGCGTTGAACAAATTATAAAATAAGGATTAGTGGATTAATTTATGAGTTCTATTTTTGGAAGTAAAAAAGAATCAGCAGCAGATATTATGGCTCGAAAACAAATGGAAAAAGAGGCAGCCGATAAAGCAGCATTAGAAGCTAAAAAGAAAAAACTAAAAGCTAAATATGCTAAAGGTTTAGTTGGGCCACGATCTCTATTTACTAAAGCTGGTGGCTCTGGTTTTTATAGTGAAGATTAATTATGGGAAGAAGCACAGCACTTAAAAGACAATTTACATCTAGTGTAAAAAAAGCAAAAAAAACATCTACTAAAAGTTATACAAGTGCATCTGCTGGTGGAACATCATCTCAAACTGAAGCTGGTAAAAAATTTGTAGCTGAAAAATTAGGATTAGGTCTAGGTAATAAAGCTAATAAATTAAAAGGTAAAGATCAAAAATTTTATGGATCAGAAGCAAGTGCAGCTACTAATGAGTATTTAGTATCTATTGGTGAAGCAAAAAGAGGAAATGCTTATTATGACCATAAAGGAAACATTACTGGCTATTCTTATCTTTTAACAAGCAAAGGTAAAAAAATGAAATATGGTGAATCAGGTTCTGCTATGGGAAGTGGTGATCCAACAGGTATTATGACATCTACAAAAATTTCACCTGAAATGTGGGAACATCAAAATAAACTACAAGCATCAATATTAGGTGTATTATCTTTTGCAGCACCTCCAATTATAGGTTCAGGTATAAGAATGTATGCTGGAAAAAAATTATATCAATCCTATGATACTTATGAAAGTAAGTTTTTAAATTATCAATCAGGAGAAAAAACAATAACTCCTCAACCAACAAATAATGAACAAACAAATAACAAAATAGATATGACTACTATTTCTGGCACAGGAATAATGGGAGATACGGAAGTTGCATCTTCTAATGTAAAAAGTAAAGCAGCAATATTATCTGGTAAATCAGTTAAATTAAGAAAGATATTAACATAATGGCATATGTAGAATTAGCAGAAACTCCAAAACAAGGAGATAAAAAGTTAGATATAATTTTAAAAAAATGGAAAGAATCTGAAGTTTTAAAAGATCAATGGAAGCCTAAATATGAAGAAGCATATGAATATACTATGCCTCAAAGAGAATCATTTTATGATGAAACTCCAGCTGATAGAAGAACAGATAAAATATTTGATGAAACAGCTGTTGTAGGAATACAAGAATTTGCTAGTAGATTACAAGCTGGTATTGTACCTACATTTGCTAGATGGGCAAATTTAGAAGCTGGTGTAGAAATACCAGAAGATTCTCAAGCTGAAGTAAATGAACAGTTAGATGGAATTACAAAATATATATTTGAAGTTTTAGGTAGTTCTAATTTTAATCAAGAAGTACATGAATCGTTTATGGATTTAGGAGTTGGTACAGGTGTATTAATGATTGAAGAAGGTAATGCTATTAATCCAATAAACTTTACAGCAGTTCCTTTATCACAAGTATCTTTATTAAATGGGCCTGATAATAAAGTTGATAGTGTATTTAGAAAAAGAAAAATTAAATTTTCTTACATTCCTGTAGTTTATCCTGAAGCAAAAATATCTGATACTACAATGCAAACTATGGATGAAGATAAAAAATGTACTTTAATAGATGGAGTATATAAAGATTATAGTGAGCCTAATGTAGAAAGATATAAAAGATGTGTTGTTCTTTTAGAAAAAAAAGAAATTATATTTGAACAAGAATACGAAGGTATTGGTTCTAATCCTTATGTTGTATTTAGATGGAATAAAGCATCAGGAGAAGTTTATGGTAGAGGCCCTGTATTTAATGCTATGGCTGCAATTAAAACAGTCAATCTTACAGTCCAATTAATTTTAGAAAATGCTCAATTAGCAGTATCAGGAATATATCAAATTGAAGATGATGGTGTAGTTAATCCTGATAATATTTCTTTAGTTCCGGGCACACTTATTCCAATCGCACCAGCAAGTAGAGGTTTGCAACCTATTGAAGCTAGTGGAAGATTTGATGTAGCTCAATTAGTATTAGAAGATATGCGTCAAAATATTAAGAAAGCATTATACATGGAAACACTAGGTAGACCTGAAGGTACGCCTATGACAGCTACTGAAGTATCTGAAAGAATGGCTGAATTATCAAGACAAATTGGTTCTTCATTCGGTAGACTTCAATCCGAATTTGTATTACCAGTATTAAGGCGTGTTATTAGACTTCTTACCAAACAAGGTAGAATTGATATACCTCAAATAGATGGTAGAGAAATTAAAGTACAAGCTGTATCACCTTTATCAAGAGCACAATTTAATCAAGATATTACAGATATTAATAGATTTAATGAGATAATTGGTGTAACATTTGGCCCACAAATGCTTAATCTTATTGTAAATCAGGATGAATTAGCTAAACATATAGCTAAATTAATGAATATTCCTGAAAAATTATTAAGAGATAAAGCTGAACAAGAGCAAATGGCTAATCAAATTAGTCAAATGGCTCAAATGGGTCAAGCACCAGATGGCACTCCTGAGCAATAAAGAAAAAAAATATACCTCCATAGATGGAATGGTACGAACTATTGAACAAGAAAATGACATTAATGCTTGTATAGCTTCTGTATTTAAAGATGATGCTGGTAAAACAGTTTTAGCTTATTTAAAAAGCATATCTATAAATGCTGTGAGTGGCCCTGAAATAACAAGTAACGCATTATTTCATAAAGAAGGTATGAGATTTATAGTTGCTGTTATTGAGGCTAGGATAACCAAACACAATATGGAGAATAAAAATGGTTGATGAAGAAAATGTTTCACATGAAAAGACTGAAACAACACAGGCAGTAGAAAGGCCTGAATATATCCCAGAAAAGTTTTGGGATGCAGATAGTAAATCTGCAAACATAGAAGCACTAGCTACTTCTTATAATGCTTTAGAAAAAAAGTTTGGAGCAAGAACAGAAGATTTAGCAAAATCAGTTAGAGAAGATATTGCTAATGAAGTAAAAGCTAATGCTCCTGAAGAATATAAATTAGAACCACCAGAAAGTTTACCAGAAGGTGTAGACTTTCAAGTAAAAGATGAAACGCCTATACTAGAATGGTGGAAAAGTTTTGCGAAAGAAAGAGGATTAAGTCAAAATGAGTTTAATACAGGTATTGACGCTTTTGTTAAAAACGAACTCTCTAATACGCCTGATCCGAATGACGAAATGCGTAAATTGGGGGATAATTCTAAAGACAGAATTGAAGCAGCAAATGCGTGGTCAAAAAAATATCTTTCTGAAAACGCTTATAACACAGTTAGACAGCTATCAGAAACAGCAGAAGGCATTAAAGCACTTGAAGAAATAATGGGATTAAACAAAGATGCACCTTTGCCACAGAATACAGCAGTAGAAGTACAAGCTGATCCTATGGATTTAAGACAAATGATGGCTGATCCTAGATATTGGAAAGATGGATCAAAAGACCAATCTTATATCAAAAGAGTAACTGAACTCTATGAGAAAAATTTCCAAAAACCACAACAATAAAATAAAAATAGGATACCAAGAATTAACGCTTGGTATCCAAAAACCCTCCTTTCAAAATGAAGTTGATTCTTATGGCGAATTTGACCATAAAAAAAATACTATATCTATAACAGAAAATTTATCTGATGCAGATTATAGCTGCACTCTTATCCATGAAATATTACACGCAATAGTTTATTATTATGGATTAACACAATCAGGACAACCACTTGATTCTGATGCAAAAGAAGAAATAGTAGTTAATAATATAGCAAATGGATTAACTGCTGCATTAAAAGATAATTCATTTATTTTAAAAGAATTAACGCAAAGACTACATAATGTGCGTTGAGAAAAATTAATAACTATATTTATACATTTATTCTGAAGGCCTTTATTGAAAAACATTAAGCCCATGAGGGATAACTTAAATGATTCTCTAAAGATAACTGGTAAAGTACTTAAAAATAGGAGATTTTTATGAGTGCAACTATTAGTAATGCTTTTATTACTCAGTTTGAAGCTGAAGTACATATGGCATACCAAAGAATGGGTTCTAAGCTAAAGAATCTTGTTCGTGTGGTTAATGGTGTATCAGGAGAATCAGTTAAGTTCCAAAAAGTAGGTACAGGAGAAGCAACTACTAAAGCAAGACATGCAGAAGTAGTAGCTATGAATATCTCTCATACCAATGTTACTGCAACTTTAGCTGACTACTATGCGTCTGACTATGTCGACAAATTAGATGAGCTTAAAACTAACATAGACGAAAGAGCTGTTATTGCGAATAACGCAGCATATGCTCTTGGTCGTAAAACAGATTCTATCATCACTGATGCTATGTCCTCTGCTACAACATTAAACAATAATGCTGGAGCAAGTGGAGCAACACCAGCAACAGATATGAACATTGACAAGTTTAAAGAAATGCAAGAGCTTTTCGGAACTAATGATGTTCCTGATGATGGACAAAGATATTGGGCAATCGGCCCAAGTCAATGGGCAGACTTATTAGCTGACGATCAATGGACTAGACTTGAGTATATTGGTTCTGGCGAATTACCTTTTGGTGGTATGAATTATACTGCTAAGAAATTCGTTGGTTTCTTAACTTTTGTTCATTCAGGCCTTGATACTTCAGGTTCTACGGATAGACACACTATTGCGTGGCACAAATCATCTATGGGTCTGGGAGTAGGTTCTGAGGTAAGAACTGAAGCTAACTATATACCTGAGAAGGTATCACATCTTTTAACTTCTTATTTATCAATGGGTTCAATTTTAATTGACACTAATGGTATAAGAGTACAAAAGTGTGCAGAGTAATTAAGGAGATAATAATATGGCATATGCATTAGCAAACCCTGTAAAAAAGGCTTGTCAGCTAGGCGATACAAATTCTCTTTGGTATTATACTGATGGGGATGCAATCGGTGATATTGACAATGATGATTACTTTATCTTGTCATACAGAGAGCTGAAAGCTGGAGACATTATTATTGTAAATAGTGGTGGATCAAACGCAGTTGTAGATATATTAATTGTATCTGTAAATGATGGTGGTTCAAATCTAAATACAGTAATATTAGCATAATTATAGTGGGGGATTTTTATCCCCCATTAAACTAAAAAGATATGGCAGTTACAAAAGTAGATATAGCAACAAGAGCATTAATTATGATTGGTGCAAAGCCAATATCTTCTTTTACAGATGATAGCACAGAAGCATCTGTTACAAATAACATTTACGAAGAAATAGTAGAAGCAAGTTTAACAAGACATAGATGGCGTTTTGCTACTGGACAAAAACAGCTATCGTTATTAACTGATACACCAGTTGGTAGATATTCTTATGCATATCAAATTCCAACTAATCCACAAGTATTAAGTATAATTGCTGTAACAGTTAATGATTATAATATAAATTTTAACAGATACGAAGATAAGATTTATGTAAACGATTATGGCAGTAGCTCAACTCTCATAATGGATTACATATATAGGCAAGACGAATCAGAATTTCCTCCTTATTTTCGTCTTGCCTTAGAATTTCAATTAGCATCAATATATGCTGGAGCAATAGCTAGAGATTCAGGAATGATTAAAGAATTTACAGATAGAGCTGAAAGACAATATATTATTGCCAAGAATATAGATTCACAAGAAACAACAACTAACAAACTAGATACAAACAGATTTATTAATTTAAGACAATCTACTAGATCGGCAGTTTAAAATGGCAAGAACACTTCGTACTGTTCTTACGCATTTTTCTGCTGGAGAACTTGATCCTATATTATCATCAAGAACAGATACAAAAGCATACTTTGAAGGCGCTAAACAATGTAGAAACTGGTTAATAATGAATACTGGTGGAGTAATGAGGAGAGCTGGTACAGAATATAAAGCAACACTTCCAGCAGAAGCAAGAATAATTCCTTTTATATTTTCAGAAGATGAAGTAGCAATATTTGCTTTATCTAATAATAGATTAGATGTTTACAATAGTAGTGGTGGTTCAATACAAGCAAATATAACTTCTAATGCTAACTGGACAACAGCTCAATTATTTGAATTAAATTATGCTCAATTTGGAGATACTGTTTTTATTACTCACAGAAATAATCCTATTAGAAAAATTGTGAGAACTTCTGCAACATCTTTTTCTGTAAGTGCTTTTGCATTTGATGAAGATGATAGTGTAAGTGCTGGAGGAGTAAATAAATCTTTACAACCTTTTTATAAATATGCTGATTCTGCTATAACTTTAACACCAGCTGCAACATCAGGTACAGGAGTAACTGTAACTGCAAGTGCAAATGCATTTGAATCTGCACACAATGGCACATACATTCGTATTGGTGGTAAACAATGTAAAATAACTGGATACACAAGTGCCACACAAGTAGCAGTTACAATATTAGAAACATTAGCTGGTACAAGTGCAGAAGCAGATTGGGATGAACAATTAATATCTGCTGTTAAAGGCTATCCTCAAGCAGTTACTTTTCACGATAATAGATTGTGGTTAGGTGGTGTTAAATCTAAACCAGCATCTATTATAGCAAGTCAAGTAGGGCAATATACTAATTTTGATGTAGAAAGTGGTGCAGCAACTCATGCTATTGATGTAGCTATTGCTGGTGATAAAGTAAACGAAGTAAGACATTTATATTCAGGAAGGAATATACAAATATTTACAGATGGTGGTGAATGGTATGTTCCTACTTCTTCTGATACAGCAGCAATTACTCCTACAAATATAGTATTTAGACGACAAAGTTTATATGGGTGTAATAGAACCAGACCTTCATTATTTGATGGAGGTACATTGTTTGTTCAAAAAAACGGACAATCAGTTAGAGAATTTATTTATACAGAAGTAGAGGGTGGATACAGGTCTACTAACCTTTCGGTAATGTCATCACACCTTATTGATACACCAAAAGATTTAGCACAAATAGAGGGTACAGCAAGTAGACCAGAAAATTATGCTTTGTTTGTAAATAGTGGTTCTACCTATAATGGATCAATAGCTGTATTTCATAGTATTCGTGATGAAGAAATACAAGGATGGTCATTATGGCAAACAAAAAGTGGAGATAATTTTCATTCTATATGTGCGGCTAATGAGCATTTATTTACTGTAGGTAAAAGAGTTATAGGTGGTAGTACGCAATATTTATTAGAAAAATTTGGAGAAGATGATTCAACTAATATGGATTGTCAAACAACTACAACTGTATTTCAAAAAGGTACACCTTTAGTTAATGGTGGTAGTCAGAGTGGTAATACATTATCTGTAGATGGATTTAGTTCTGCTCCTCAAGTACAAGAAACATTTAGTATTGCTGGAAATGCAACAATATATGCTATAACAGCAGTAACAGCTACAGCATCAGGATATGATTTACAATTAGACCAAAATCTTGCTGCCACTCCATCTGATAATGCAGCGATTACTATTGTTAAAGGATTTGTTCACACAGTTAATGCTATTTACGGAAATACGACATCAGTCAATGCAGTCTATGGAAATAGCTCACTTGGAAGTTATACTGTAAATTCTAGTAACAGAGTTACTTTAATTAATTTACCACAGCCTACTGGAGTAAAAGTAGGATTTAACTTTTCACCTACTTTAGAAACAATGCCAGTAGATAAAGAATTAGAAACTGGGCCATTATCAGGAGAATTTAGAAGAATAGTGCGTTGCGTAGCTGATATATCAAGTGCATTAGATTTTAGAATAAAAGCACCCAGTACTGGAACGGAGCATGAATTAGTGATACAACAAGTTAATTTAAGTGTCGATGAAGATTTACAACCTGTTACTGATAGGAAAGAATTTTTCTTTTTAGGATATGATAGAGCACCTACAGTTACTATTTCACAAAACGATCCTTTACCTTTAAAAGTGTTAGGGATGTCATTGGAGCTACAGTTTAAATAATGGCTATTGATCCTATGACAGCTTTAGTAATAGCCTCTGCTGGTTTAAATATTGGTAATACAATTTTTACTGGAAAAGATTATAGAAATCAACTTCGTAGTCAAAGACTACAATATCAGCTTAAAGGAGCTAAAGATTACAATAATACATTTAGAGCTTGGAATGATGAACAAGCATTAAACTATGCAGTATTTTCTGCATCAGGAGCAAGTGCTGAATATTCAGGTTCTTATAGAGCAATCGCAGATGAAGTAGAAAGAAAAAAAACAAGTGATTTAGACGAAATTACACTAATGACCCAAGCCATGAGTGATGAGCTTAATTCAAGAATAGCAGCAAGTAGAACAAGTGATAAATTTTCTATAGCTACTACATTAGTTACAACTGGAATAGGTTTAAAAGAATTATCATTAAATAAACAACATAAAAAAATATTAGAAAAACAATTAGAAAGAGAAACTAAAAAAATAAAAGGATTTACATATAATAAAAGAACAGGGAACTTTACATCAAGAAGGGATTTATTTGCACATAACCCTACTTCATGGGGTATGAGTGCGTGGAAATCTGAAAAAGGTAGTATGATGTGGAAAAATAGATGGTGGAAAAAATATGGTAGAGATTTGGGAGGAAACTATTAATGGCTTTAACTAGAGGCGATAAAAAAGTTAATTTACCTATAAGTGCAGACTTTCAAAGATTAGGAACTCAAAATGAAAAACCTAATATATTTAAAGCTGGTTCAGAGGTTTTAAGTCATTTTATGGATTTAGAAAAAAGTAAAGAAGATATTAAACAATTATTATTAGAAGCTGACCATAAAGAAAAACAATTTAATTATCAAAGTGCATTACAAACAGATAGAAAAAATAAAACAGTAATGAACGCAATAGCTGATGCTAAAGATGCAGCAGAAGCAAAACGATTAAAAGCATGGGAAGCAGAACAAAAAAGATTACAAAAAGAATGGGCAGAAAAACAAAATAGAATAATAATGGGTAATAGAGAGAATGCAGTCAATTCTTTTACATCCAAAATAGATTTAGATATTAATTTAGCAATAGCTGACTTTGCTATGCAATTCCCAGCACAGCCTAATGAATATATGGCTGCTGTAAATGCATGGGCAGAAGAATATGTAGGTTCAAAAGAATTTCCTGAAGAAATATTTGATTTAGATGGTGTAAGTATAGGTAATTTTAAAGAAATATTTTATACAAAATTACAACCAGCATACCTTCCACATTTAAAAACATCTCATAGTAAAGCTGTTGAAAATGGACACAATATAAGTTTAAATAATTATGATGATTCATGGGGTACAGGAGTTAATAATTACATTGAACAAATGCATCAATTATCTGAAGGACTTAATATCCCAGATACACCTAAAAGCGTATTAGAAAGTCAAGATTTATCAGGAATAAAAAATTACGAAGAAGAAATATTAAATAAAATTGACATATCAGGAGATTTTTTATCACAATTTAAATTAATAATGACCCCTTTAACAAATCAATATGTATCATATTCTAAACATTTATATAATTTAGCTGCAACAAATCCTCATTTAATGTCAGCAGAGGATGTAGAAAATAAATTAAAAAATGCAAGAATAGAAATAGACAAGCATGTATTAGCGTCTTTTGCTAAATATGTAATATCAGGCGATCCTAATAATGCAGATGCAGAAAAAGCTACTGCTATGAATTTAATTAATGATTGGTGGATAGGTAAATTTGAAGGAGCTGAAAATGGCATTGGTGCATATTTAGATGCTTTTACAAGTGGAACATATGAAAGTGGAGATAAAGAAACAATAAAAAATTTTGCTGAAACTCAAGTAGAAGATAAATTAAAAAAAGGAAAAATTGGATATTCAAAAATTGTAGATGAAAATAACACATTTAATGAATTACGTTTAAATATGTTAAATGGGGATGGCGTTGGTTCATTTACAGATTATAGTGGTGCATTTATTTATC
>VTLG01015234.1_pt1 | contig 14328 bp, 9 predicted proteins | sample 4694571 | NCBI WGS metagenome assembly VTLG01 (sample SAMN12604809, study PRJNA352737) | marine metagenome | biome: ENVO:00000447; feature: ENVO:00000209|ENVO:00000569|ENVO:01000036; material: ENVO:00002151; isolation source: viral sequences binned using virsorter ...
GATGCTCTTACTTGAAGATCATCACTATCATCAAGAGTATCAAGAAAATCAGCAAAAATCTTATCTCCTTCACCAGCTCTATCAAGTTTTAATTTATTAATCTCACCATCTGCTCCTACCTTTTTAAAATTCTTCCAAGGCTTCATGGTACTCAGAAGTCCCATTTCTGCTAACTCATTAACTTTTCTTTCATTTTTATTAGACTTGTTCCATTTGAGCGGTCTTGCTCCAATTGTTTTTATATTATATGTGGTATTTTCTTTAACTTTATATACATCCTTCCTACTACCATCCGATTTTTTACTAGTATCTACGATTGTAAAAGAATGAGATCCATCTTGTGCGGTAAACTCAAATCCCAAACCTTTACTCCTATGAGGAGAATGCCAATGTATCTCAAATTCCACTTCAGTTAAAGCAGTAGCAGTTCCACCCCATGCCCAATGTTGAACATCGTATTTTTCTCTAGTGGATCCTCCATCTGAAGTTACTGCTAATGGTGGATCCTTTCGTGTTGTCCACCAATCTTTACCTGATTGTTCTATCTTCTTTAAATATTCATCCACTACCTCACTAAAAGGAACTGATTTATCACCTGTATAGCGTTCTGGATCCCACTTTCCTATCTCTTTTCCATCTGGACTATATCTTTTCCCATATTCATCTTCTGGAAGAGGTGAAGGACAAATCTCATATTCTTCAAAATCTTCCTTATCAGTATAATATTTGGTTGTCTCACCAACAGTTTCAACCTCTACAGTAACAACAGCACCTGCACCAATACCAGTATCATCACGCACTTCAACAATAGGAGGATACTTATATCCAAATCCAGAATTCACCATATCAAGTGCTAAAACAGCACCATCATCACCAATAACAGGATTTGCTGCTACTCCTACTCCACCACCACCCATAAAAATCGCTCTAGCCTCCTCAGGGTCAGCATTCATATTAAGACCATCAGGACAAGATTCCTCACTTGTAGCCTTGTCTTCTAATGCGGCTAACTTATTAACCCCATTAATATTTAAATATTGAATAGTCTCTCTATCAGGTTTAAAAATAAAGACAGTACCTGGATTCGCTTTCGCATAAGCGTTGGCATCACAAACACTCACATTACCCTGATATCCTTTATCAGTAGAAATATAAGCGACCTTAAGATCCTTATCAGTGATCGGTCCAAATAGATTAAATGTAGATTCTGCCATAACTAATATTTATTACGCGATCCCTGCATCTAACTTCGCTTTTGCTTTCTTGACAGCAGCAGCAACATCTTCTAATGAAGAACTTCTATTAATCCCCAATGCTTTCTCCGCAAATCCTCCTAACTGACTGGCAGACAAATTAACACTTGGTTGATTCATATCAGGCTCAAGGAAAGGTACAGGTGGGACGGGAAGAGGAACGTCTTTAACCTTACTAACTGCTTTCTGAATTGCTGAGGGACTAGGTTTCTCCGTGTCTGGTTGAGCTGCTCCACCTCTAGCCATCGTATAATAATCAGATACTGCTTTATTTGGTTTAGATTCAAAGGGAAACAGATCCCCAGTAAGATTTTCAAAATCTAATGCTTCAGCCAAATTACCTGACATACCCCCCAACATACTCATCATATCACCAAGTTTTTGTCCAATACCAGGTGAAGCATCAGCAACTGAACCACTAGTATCACCAGGTGTAACGGGACCTGCTGTAGCTTTCTTTTCTCCAGGATCTACAACTTGAGTTACTACAACCCCACAATTATTACCACTACCAGCTTGCGTAACTGTTAACAAATCACCCATCTTATAACCACTACCTGGTTCAGCAACTGTTATGCCACCATTTTTAATAGTATCAATTGTACCCCTTACCTTATCAAGTGTAAAGGTAGAGTTAGTACTTGGAGTTCCTGATGCATTATTAACAACAGTAAGAACATCACCATTCTTATAATTTGTCCCTACAGTATTAGTACTAATACCAGTAATCTTACCACCAGATATAGTATAATCTAACTTAAGTCCTGACCCAGATCCTCCAGTAACACTAGCACCAGTAGTAGATCCTGTACCAGATACACCTCCACCATTAGCAGTATTAACTGTATACCCTGCACCCTCATCATTGACTGTGGCAAAACTATTATCATACCAACCACCAGATGGAACTGTTATATCAACTTTAAATCCTGTTCCACTTCCACCACTACAGGGAACACCCGTATCTGAATAATATTGCGTACCACCTTGAGGTAGATCATCATCTTCCTCATCAGTAATACCAAAAACTTTTCCTACTTGACTCTTATCATATGCTCTTCCCGCTAATTCTCTATCAGTCTCTTCTAATTGACTCTTCACATCTTTTAAGAAGCGATTATAATTTGCATGTTGGGAAGAAGAAATTCCAGCAATAACATCTTGATTAACAGCAAACACTTGTGCAACCAAATCCTCAGCATAACATATAGGAACTCTAGGAGTTGTAGGTGTAGGTTTATAAGTTAAATTAACCGATCCAGGAGTTCCTGCTGTACTTGTAGTAACTACAGATGTACCACCACCAGCAGTACCACCACCAGCAGTACCACCACCAGCAGTACCAGCAAGAGCATCAGCAGCATCAGCAAGAAAACCAGCAAGACCACCACCCACCTGAGGATCTTCTCCAGCACCAGCACTAGCCATCTCAAGTGTAAAGGTTGCTGCTTGAGAGGTAGAATCGGAATATAAAATTCCACTAGCCGCTATTGCATCTGCCTGTTGTGTTAATTTAGGAATATTTAATTTTGCTTGCAAAATACCTATCAGTTGATCAACCAATTTATTAGTAATCTCATTATAGTCCTTAATCTTATTCTCAGTATTAAGAAATTTTTGATCTGCAAACATCGCTCTCAACGCAGATGGCATCTGAGCTACAGCAGGAGCCAATTCAAGATTCATTTTTTTTGAATCATATTCTGCAACTTTCTCCATAATAATTTTTTGATATTTTGCTATCTTCTGTGCAGTCTTTTTAACTTCCTTATCCATATCCTCTTGACTAGGAGGACCTGATACAGCATCAATATATTCCTTCCTAGCACCTAAAAACTTATCTAATTTAGCAGTAAGATTATCTGTTTCTATTTGTATTGCTTTAGTTGCAGATTCAACAGGACAATCAGGATTCATACATACAACTTTTTCTTGCAACTTATCTTCTCTTTTTACATCCCCCGCAGAGAGCATGTGCATTGCATCAGGATTTTCCTGAGTTGGTCCAGGTTTAGGATCCGCATTTGGATTTTTTTCGGCACCAGCACGATTCTTAATTCCCTGCTGAACCTTTTCTTTAACAAACTCTTTTTCAACATCTCCACTCAATCCTTGTTCCTGTGCTTCTGCTTTAGCACTTGAAATATCATTCTGTTGAGTTGATGTTACTTGACGATTAGCAGGCAATCCATATTGATTCTTCCGTGTACCTGGTGCACTAGAAGCTGATTCTTCTGCTACTTCTTTTGATGTTGGTTTTTCTGTTATAAGACCTTCATCAGGAACTCTTTCTTTCGTTGTTCCTTTTTTAGGTACTGCGCCTGTAGAATATCCACTTCTTGCTATATTTCCTGGTTGGGTATTAGTAACAGCATTATCTTCCTTTCCTATCTTAGTTCCTAGTGCTGTTTGAGCATTATTTCCCAAAACTCCCATAATAATAGGAACTTGCATATCCTTTCCGTCCATCCAAAAACCAAAGACCATATTACCTTGTCTAAGGTTAGATGACATCCAAGAGTTAGTTTGTCCACCACCTGCAGTAACAGGATACATTATATTTGCCCAAGGAAGATCTGCCTCAGCAACAGCCTCTTGTCCCTGGTCATGGATCCCCATAATCCTGACTTTATAACGTCTACCCCACCCAGGAATAGTCTCAGCAGAAGGGAATTTTCCCGTCATTATATTATCTCTCCAGGTGGAATCGTCAGCTATCTGACCAATCCACCAGAGAAAATCGGCACCTAAAACACCAGGATTAAATAGGGATCCTCCTTCCATAAGTTATTCGTCGTATACTCTACATTCTTCTGCATCTGGATGATTATCACAATAAACTTCAAGATGCTTATCTTGATGTCTATTATGCCAGTCATTGATACCAGTCTCTGGTTCATCATTCTTATGGTACTCTTCATAATATGCATGAGCACTTTCTAAGTCTGCCTTAGTGTACTCCATCTTACCATGATTAACGTGTTCTTTACCATCTTTAGGATCAAGATAGACCTCGTGATCCAAATCGTGTTTAATTTCTGACATAAAATTAGTCCCTTACTGTGGTATTTATCCTCTTTTCTTTGGTTTTCTACCAAAGGAATCTCTTACTAAAGTTAATTTAGTTAAAGTATGCTTAGAAGACAAATAATGGCATACATCGGCTATAATATAATTACCACCCGTTTGCTTATTTACATCCATACTTGTAGATTCATCTTTAAGTTCAGGAGCATCAACGTATATAGCATCTCCTGCATGTAATGAGAAATCACCAGGTATAGTAACAGATGTTTCCAAAGCAAATAATTGATTCATTCTCTGAATACCCTGATTTAAAACCTCTCCTGGTTTATAATTTTCTTTTTTAGATTTTTCAATTTGTTCTTGGCTCTCACCTTCACCACTCCCTGAAGGTAAAGCTCCATTATCAAGAACATAATAAGTTGTTCTAGAAAATTCTTTACCTGGTTCAGTCTTATTAAACTCACTATTTAAAACTGGCAAATTCTTTCCCGCAAGTTTTAAATCCTTTTCATTTCCTTTTCCGGATGGAGCATCTGGAGTATTACCTGCATTAGGATAAACTACCTCATATTTGCAATTATAAGGATCAAACATTATTAAACGAGTAGAATATGCACCCATCTTCAATTTATCTTGAATATTCACCTTATTGTTTACATTATAGGCAAGAGCCTTAGCATCATATCCTTCCGGTGGATGATCATTTTGATCAGGAGTTTGATTATAAATGTATGATTTTTTAGGTTTATTCGTCTCTGTATCCATTAAACTATCAATGGATTTGAAATAAAACTTCTCAGAAGTCTCCCAGAAAAAATAACCAGCAGTATTACCGGATGATCCATCCTTAGGAACTGCTCCTCTCGATAGCCAGTTAATTATATAAAATGGTTTCTTATTATTTCCTATGTAATTCTGTTCATGTTGAGTGTCTTCAATATCAAGTTCCTTCTCGGTTCCAAGATATATTGATTCCTCTAGAATCTTCTTAACATGATCAGATATTTTTCCATTAAATCTCTTATTAATTCGTACTTTCTCATTCATAATAAATTCCTTTGATGCCAAATCCAACTGTACGATACTTTTGGTAGTATCTTCTACCAAAGGCGTAACTGAATTCACATATAAAGTAAGTTTTAATTCATTATCATAATTATCTCTTACCTGAACTTCAACGTTCTCCTGTCCAACTATAGGCAATCCTTCTAAGGCAGTTTTATCATCAATACTACCCCCAGTATCTGTAAAAGTCACTGTTCCTCTGACAGAATCTTGTAAAATACTTTCATAGTATAAGAAAGCAGCTACACTATTACTAATATCTACTCTCGAACTATCCGCTGATTTACTAGGATCATTAGATGATATATTAAATTTCTCAACACCTCCTCCACCACCTTTCTTAATGGCGGGACCTGCTGCTTTTGCTCCTGTTACTGTAGATGGCATTTTAGATATATCCTCCTACTACTATTTAACCAAAGAAATCAAGGGCTTCAAAAGGATCTTCTCCTTTATCGCCACCAACAACCAAAAGACCACTACCACCTGATGGAGTAGGTGTTGGTGAAACCGCACTAGGAAGAGTGACTGAAGTTGATGGTGCTTCTTCCAATGCTTCATAAGGAGCAAATGCTCTAATAGCCTCTACTATACCTGCATATGAATCTGCCTGGTTAATAGCAAGTAACATATCTTTAGCAGGTCCAGCACTATCTGGATCAATAACAATTTCCCCTTTATGCAAATTAACACTACCACCCTTAGCAAGCATTCCACCTGTCAACATTGATGGTTTTTCTTTCGTCTCTGGTTTCTCTTTCTCACTATCATTTCCTGCAAACCAATTCATTGGATTGGCTTTCTTCAACAGATTACCAGCAGCATCTTTCAATTCACCTAATTTTTTCTTAATCGCTTCTGCCTGTTTTCTCGCTGCTTCCTCTTTTCTTTTCTTAGATTCTGCCCTAATAGATGATGCACTTACCTTTTCAGGTGCTTTAGGTGCTTCAGTAGGAATATCAGGTTTCGAAGGTTCACCAAAAATTCCTGGCAAAAATGATTTAGCAATAGTAGGAGCAAGGAAAGGAAGTCCTACAGGGGTAAGCATTAATAAATTAGGTATTGCTAATAATCTACCACCTTCAATATACCTATCCATCCCTGGCATAAACTGGGCAAAGAATCCCAATACTTCTTGCAATCCAGGAAGACCTTGCAAGAAACCAATAACAGATGCTCCCCCTATAAAGGGAACCCATTTGGGAACTTCTAATCCAAGTATATCCAATCCACCAGGAAACTTCATCAACAAATTAGCAACTATATCCCCTGGTCTAAAATCAGGAATAGGCACTGTGGGGAAATTTTCAATAAGTCTACCAAATCCATCCTTAAAGAAATTAATTACTGCTTCACCTGCACCAGCTATTGCTTTAAAAATACCACCAACTGCACCTTTCAACTTATCAAGTGCAGCACCCCATCCATTACCCATAAAACCTTCATATAACAAATCACCAACAAATGTACCCAGCAATTCGCCCAACATTGTCATTGCAGGAGCGAATAATGCACCCAGACCTACAGTTGCAGTAGTTATAGCAGCAGCAAGAGTTGCTCCCAGTGCTCCACCCAATGCAGCACCTATTCCCTTGAATAATGCTTGTCCGATAGATTCTCCAGACATAATGGAGATAACCGCAACAATAATGGGACCAAGAACCGGAATCCTACCAGCAAATTTAGCAATTTTTGGTCCTACTGTTTTCATTACTGGACCAAGAGCCTTAGATGCTGGACCTAAGAACTTAGCCATAAGTCCAGTAACTTTACCTGCTCCAATTTTAAAAAGATCTTTACCTGCTTGAAGAATTCCCTGACCTACAACTTTACCTGCTCCTAAAAGAGTCTTTCCTGCTTGGAGAACTTTCCCAGCTGCTTGCTTTACTCCTGGTATCTTACTGATTAAATTCCATGCTGCTTTGAGAGCAGCCTTTGCTATCTTAAATGCTTTTGTAAATGCTCCCTTAATAATCTTCCAAGTATTTTTTATACTTGAAATAATAGCCTTAAATATCTTCTCACCAATTATCTTCCATACTAAGAATGCTTGTATTAAATTCTTCAGGTTACCCATGAAGATATCAAATTTCTTCGCTCCTTCTTCACCTAAAAGATTTTTTATCCATCCTGTTGCAGCATCATATAGAACATATGCTTTATCAATAAACCATGTTAGACCATCAAGAATCCAACCAGCAACAGTAATAATCCCATCAACAGCCTTCCCAAGTATCCCAATAACTGGCATCAATTTTGGTAGCCAATCTACCAATCTAACTGCAATCCATCCAAGAATAATAGAACCTAAAAATCCAAATACCTTTGCTAATAAACCCTTTCCAGGTAAATTAAGTTTAGGACCTTTTTTAGCATCAGGTGGTTTTGCTTTTTCTAAAGCTGCTTCCTGTTTTTTATCACTTGCTTTCTCTCTAGCAATACGAGCATCTTCTCTTATATCTTTTTTAATTAAAGCAGATCCTTTTAAAAGGTTATCAACTGTAATAAGTTTAGATGATATATTAGATGCAATTTCTTCTGCAGTCTCACCGCCACCAGCACCACTATCAGTTGTAGCAAGAGCACCTCCTGGACTAGAAACTATCCCAGTAGGACCTGTAGGCATTAAGGATGTAGTAGGACGAACGGCAAGTGCTCCACCCTTTTCCTGCTCTACACCTTCTTGTTGAGGTTTTTGTGGTTTCTTCTTCTTACTTCTATTGAGCAATTTATCAGCAGCAATCTTCTTTGCTCCACCTTTAACTGCTCCTACTGCTGCTTTTCCTAATGCTGCCCAAGCCATATTATACCACTATCCCCAGAGTTTTAATTTTGGATCCAGATCTCATTTTAGAAGCACTAAATTCAGGCAATTCCTGACTAGGTGCACCAGTAGCACTTATTTTCGTATTCGCTTTAGCTACAGGATCATCACCACCACCTGCACCTTTTCTTGTAGGTGGTGGTTTTACTGGTGCTATTGAAGGAGAACTCTTTGCTACTTGAGCTGCTTGAGAACCACCACTGTGCATCTCCTCATGGAATCCAACAATCAATTCTTCTACACCACCAACCAATTCACTACCCATAGACACAATTTTCTTACCAACAAATGGAATCATTCCAAATGGTTTAAGGAAATTAAGAAGACGCTTTCCTGCACTAGATGATACTTTTTTCTTATCCACACTCTTCTTCTCTCCATCAGCTGAAACCTCAGCAGCAGCTTCTTCAGGAGATTTTTCATATCCAGCTGGCACTAATCCACCACCAGCAAAATTAACTGTAACTAATTTTTTAAGATTTGGAGATACTGATCCACCACCAGAAAAATTAGATGTAGTGTTAGATGTAGTGTTAGATGTAGTGTTAGATGTAGATTTGACTGATCCACCACCAGAAAAATTAAAGGTTGGAGATACTAATCCACCACCAGAAAAATTAGCTGTAGTGTTAGATGTAGATTTGGGTGAGACAGTAGATTTGGGGTAAGTAAAAGATGGTACATCTAAAGCCATACCACCACCCGAATATCGACCTACTGTTGGTCTATTCGTTCCACCAGCAGCAGCATTCATTCCTGCCAGAGTATCAACACCATACTGTTGAACTGCACCTTTACTCATAACAAACTCACCAGGAGTTAACATTGCAGGAACAGTATCACCACTACCAGTACCAGGAACTTCTCCACCCTGTGCAAATCCTTGTCCACCTTCAGGAAGGTCTCCTGTTTGTTCAGCACCAGATTGAACATCTTTAGCCTGCTGCTCACTCGCACCTACTTCTGTAGGAGTAACATCAGTCGCAGGAGGTTCATTGTCACCAACTTCAGCTTTATCCTCTTTTGGTTCTAACCCCTGTGCTTCTACTTCCTTCTTAGAATCTTTTCCTAAGGCATCTGCATCATCTTCAACATTCTTTAATTCCTTATCAACTTTCGGTCCAAATCCAAATAAAGTTTTTACAATATTAATAATTTTAGGTATACCCCATGCTAATAATGCAATTAATCCTGCAGTAAAGATTATTCCAGGACCAACAATTGCCATAATACCCGCTACTAAAACAGGCCACCAATCCTTTAAGAACCTGAATAATGAAGCAACTTTCTTACTATTTTCTGGGTTTGTAAACCATTCAAAGAGTTTCATCACAACTCTTCCAAGAAGTACTATCTTTAAGAAATCCCAGATTTTTTGGAATATATTCTGAACTGGTTTAAGTACAGTCTGTGCTGCAGTAGCAAGTTTATCTTTTATTCCTTCTAACTTACCTTCTTTTTGTGCTCTTGCGTCTTTCTCTGCTTGTTTCCGCGCATCAGTTTGTGCTTTTGTATCTGTCTTATTACCTTGTTTTAATGTCTCTACAATACTATTAACACTGTTATCAATAGTTTTAAGAGATCCTATTAAACTCTCTGTTGGTTGTGCTAATGCACCACCCTTTTCTGCTTCTGCATCCGTAGGTGTTACATCATCGGGTGTTACACCTTCTGATACTGATGGCTTTCTAATAGCAAGAGCACTAACACCTGTTGTATCTGCTTTAACAGTCTTCTCTGCCGATCCTATCGCACCAGTTCTCTTTATATCTTCACCTGTTATCTTAGTTTTCTTAAATCTTGCCTTTCTTTCTTCTGCACTTAAATAATCTCCTTCTTTATCAGTAGCAGTGGCAGATTCTTTATATTCATCAGTTTTCTTATATTCATCGGCTGCCGCAACGTCTTTCCTATTCCTCTCTAATCTTGTTAATCTTTCTTCTACAGATTCCTGTGAAGTACCTTTCTTAAAACTAGCAGCAGTTATCTTTGTCTTCTTTACAACAGGTTTTTTCTCATCATCCATCGCCGCAAAATACTGCAATTCCTCAGAGGTTAGACTTTCAATCCCCTCTTCCTTTATCTTCTTTAGTATTGCTTCTCTTGTTATGGCGGACTTAGGCATTCGCTTGCTGTTGTTTGCGTTTTAACTCCTCCTCTTCAATATGTTGTCGGAGAAGACCCACATAGATATCGCGTTCCCACGGTATCATATTTTCAATCTCTGTTAAGCTATATTTATGGTACTGCATCAACGCAAAATTAAGCCTGAAGTAATTCTCCAGGTTCATATGCACCATCGCTACGCGAAAAAAGACGCTAATCCCTCCAGTACTACATCACTTTCCACTCCTGTCTTAGGATTGGTCACCTTAATGTCATGCTTAAGTTTAGGCATTGTCTCAAAAAACTTCTCAATCTCTTTAAACTGAGATGAATTCATTGACTCTAAAAACTCATTCACTTCTTTCTTTGTACAATCAGCAGTTGCCCAAACTTCTTCATCACTATAGATCTTATCAATACAAGATGCAATCAACTGGAATGATTGATCCATTTGATTCTCATCATTAAAATCAAAATTAGATTTAATAAATTGTTCTAAAGAAGGATATTTCATCTCCATCATCAAGTTAGAATCAAGTTTAATCTTATTAGAATGTTCCTCACTCTTTTCAACTTCAATATCATCTAAGTTAATAAAAACAGGAACCTGAGTTTCATTATCATCAGGACAAACAATATTAACTTCTAATTGTTCACCAACAGACTTTCCTCTAATATTAAGAAATAGATACTCAATATCAAACGTAGGAAGAGTCTCTACTCTAACTCCTTTTGTTTGAACGCAAGATTTTAATACTGCTTTAATTGCATTTGTAATCTGCTTATTATCTTCGCTCTCTAAAGCAATCACTAATACTTTTTCTTCTTTAACCAGAAATGGTCTATATTTAACTGTCTTTCCAGTGGATGGTAGCTCCAACTCATAAGTCGGAGTCGTAATTTTTGGTAAAGGCATAATATCCTAATACAATTCAGTGTACTTTATTTATAGGGTTTAAAATGGACTTACAACCATATTATTACCCGTTCCAGTAAATCTTACACGACCTGCAGTAGGAGAAAGTCCTTGACGTTCTAATGCTCGACGAATATCTTCACCCAATTGTCCTCTTCGAAGCATCATCCCACTTGCAGTTTGACCACCACCTGCTGCTCCTGATAAAGAATTAAACATTCCCATAAAACCAGGATTTATATTTCTACTTGGACTATTTGTAGGTATTCTAGAGGGTGTTACAAGATATCTTATATAAGACATCTGAACACTACATTTTAATAGTGAAGAAGCATCATAACTAACAGGCATAGAAGTTATACTACGAGGAAAACTTCTTACAAACTTATACTCTAACGAACCCGCACTAGGAGTAGGTAATGCCTTATATCTATTTCCTTGTCTTTGAGAAGTTTCAATATTTTTTTCAAATTTAACGATTTTTAATCCCTGATCTGCAATATAGTCATCAGGAAACTTAACCCTATAAAAATAATCCTTTGCTAGTGCTTCTTCCTGATCTTCATTCACAATAGCACTAATCCATTCTTCAAAAAATCTAATAGGCCAATAATTATCTGCATCAACATAAAAAGTTAAATCAATCGTTTCATCATATATTCTTCTATAAGCATGTCTCTCTGTAACTCCTGTAAAATCATTAGTTTGTTCCGTTGTAGCCAAAGATGATCCAGGAAGAGATGCATCAGAACACATCAAATGAAGTTTATCTTGATTAGGTCCTAAAAATGATCTCAAAGATTGTCCAAGAGAACTACTAGGTAATCCAATTAATACATCAAAATGAGAGGTTAAAGATGGCTGCAGTAAATTTGATACAACATCAGCAACCGTTTTGGGTTTTGGCGTATGAGTGACAGGCATCTATAAATACTTTTTGACCTTATATATTATGTAGCCAAGTAATGGCAGAAAGTATTAAAAGTCTCTTTAAACCCACTAAACCCAAGAAATACAAGGGTGATGTTAACAATATTATTTGTCGGAGTAGTTGGGAAAAGAGATTTTGTAGTTGGTGTGATTTAAATGAAAGTATTATAGAGTGGGGAAGTGAAGAATTTTGGATCCCCTATCGTGCACCTGATGGTAAAGTTCGCCGTTACTTTCCAGACTTTATTATCAAAGTCAAAGAAAGTACAGGTCAGGTCAAAACATATGTAATTGAAGTTAAACCAAAAAAACAAACCAGACCACCAAAACCAAGAAAAAATGTGACCAAATCATATCTCTATGAATGTAAAACCTATGCAGTTAACCAAGCAAAATGGGAAGCAGCAAATGAATGGTGTAAAGATAGAAAAATTGAATTTAAAATTGTTACTGAACAAGAATTAGGTATCAACCATGGCAGATAATGATTTTGGTTTAGATGGGGAAGAACAACAACAGGAAGATAATCGTATCCGTCAATACCTGAGTGACTTGAATAATAGAACTAATGATCAAGAAGAGATGATGCTGGAAATTATGGAAGTTCTTAATGAAACTGTCACTCCAGTACCAGATGTAGGAAAATTCTATACCTTCGTTTATAATGCAAAAACTCCAGGTGAAAGTTATGACCAACATCCCCTTATTGCCTGTATGGAATTATTACCATGGGGATTCAGAGGACTTAACTTTCATTGGCAAAAGTATCGTAATTATACGTGGAATGAACTAGCAGGGCAACTGTATATTGTTCAATATAATGAACTTGATGACCTACTTGCTATACCCTACGCAAAATTTATCTTAAACCCCTCCTAAATAAATAAAAAGTTTCTATAATGGCTCAAACTTTTGCTCCAACCGCAACTTACGGCTCTAATGCTGTAAAAAATAGAGTGCGATTTGGTGGTGCTTTAGGAAGCAATCAATACTTCTATAAGACTAATGCAAAAACGGGCACAGTTGAAATAAACAGATATGAACAAGATACATCCTCCGGAAGAGTAACCGAAACAAGCATAGGAAATATACCTCAAGGAGGAAAGTTTATTCCAAACTCAAATGCATCAGGTGCGGAATTAACACATTACAATAATCCAAAAAATGTTGGAAAAGCAAGAGCACAAGCCCTTCAAGTTGCGCGACGAGAATGGGATGGAAAAACTCAACCACCCCCTCAACAAGCAATTTATGGTACAGTTTCTGGAAATGCACCATACACTCCTCCAGCAGCAAAAACAGTAGATGAAAGTATCAAAGGAGTTCAAAATACTGGGTATAGTAATGCGGGTGGATCTGCTAGAAGCAATAGAAATCTATTCAATGATGTAGCACAAGGTGCTCTTCAAGGTGGTGTACAAGCAGGGTTAAACAATCTTACAGCAGATGGTCTTAGCGGTGGTCTTGGTGGTCTTATTGGTGGTGCTCTTGGTGGGGGTATCGGAGGTAGTAGCGGAAGATCTAGGGGAGTAACAGTATATCCAGTAACTTTAAGACGAACTGGAAATGCTCAAGATTATCTCCAATTTGATATGTTGAAATATGAGCCAAAGAAAAAAACAGGGTACAGTTGGGGAAAAAGAAGTAAAGATCGAACACCAATAGAAACTATAGTACTTCCAATTCCAGGCGGAATACAAGATACTAATGCAGTCAGTTGGGGTGGTGATAAAATGGATCCAGCACAAACTGCAATGGCAAACTTAGCATTATCAGGTATTCAAGGTGGTGGAGCAGGATTTGAAGCTACTGCTAAAGAAATAGGAAATCAGATACAAAATAACAAAGAAGAAGTAAAGTCAGGATTATCAAATGCTATTGCAGGAATGGCATCTGGAACTGGTGCTCAACTTCTAACCAGAACAACTGGACAAGTCCTCAATCCTAATATGGAATTGTTATTTAAAGAACCTTCATTAAGACCTTTTAACTTTACTTGGAAACTATCTGCCAGAAATGAAGATGAGGCAAATGCTATTATTAAACTTATAAGAATTTTCAAACAAGGAATGGCACCACAAACAGAAGGAGAAAACCTCTTTCTTAAATCACCTCATACATGGAAACTTACCTATATGCATAAAGGTAGTCCTCATCCATATCTAAATCAATTTAAAGAATGTGCAATGAATTCTTTAAGTACCCAG
>VTLG01016952.1_pt1 | contig 14328 bp, 19 predicted proteins | sample 4694571 | NCBI WGS metagenome assembly VTLG01 (sample SAMN12604809, study PRJNA352737) | marine metagenome | biome: ENVO:00000447; feature: ENVO:00000209|ENVO:00000569|ENVO:01000036; material: ENVO:00002151; isolation source: viral sequences binned using virsorter ...
GAAGTTCATCTATGGGATGATGTCGCTGGTTATCAAAATTTCATATTTAAGAATTATGCTTATGTTCGAGATGGTGGTGGTCAATATCGTTCCATCTATGGTGACAAGTTAAAGAAAGTTACATATTGGACAGAAGAAGATTTTAAGACTGGTCGTGTATTCGAATCAGATATTCCATTAGACACTCGTATTTTATTAGATAGATATGAAGATTCAGATGAACCATCAAAAGACCATAGAGAATTATTTTTTGATATTGAAGTAGAGGTTACAGATGGTTTTCCTGAACCATCAAAAGCTAATAATAAGGTTACTTCGATTGCTATGTATACTAAACATGATGATAAATACTATGTGTGTGTTTTAGGTGATCGTGATCCGAGTTTGCCTCCATTGACAGATAAAAAAGGCACATTGATAAAATTCTTTCGTAATGAAAATGATTTGTTACAGGCTTTTCTTAGGTTTTGGATAGAACTTAAACCAACCATTGTTACTGGTTGGAATACAAATGGTTTTGACATTCCTTATTTATATAATCGTATTTCAAAAGTTTTAGGTGAGGATTTTGCTAACGCACTATCACCGATTCAAATCGTAAAATATAATCCAAACAAAAAGATGTATAGAATCGCTGGTGTCAGTAGTTTGGACTATATGGATTTATACAGAAAATTTACATATACACAACAATCAAGTTATCGTTTAGACCATATCGGAACAATAGAGGTAGGGTTAGGTAAGGTTGAGTATGAGGGAACATTAGATGACCTATACAAAAACGATATTGATAAGTTTATTGAATATAACCTAAACGATGTTGAGATAGTTAAAGCACTTGACCAAAAGTTCAAACTCTTGGACTTGGCTCGTGCTGTATCACATTTGGGTAGAATACCATATGAAGAGGTTTATTTTAGTTCACGATATATAGAAGGTGCGATGTTGGTCTATTTGAGAAGTTTGAATTTGGTTGCACCAAGTAAAGCTCATGATGTCAGTTACGATGGTTCTGATGGTAGGTTTAGTGGTGCTTATGTTAAATCACCAATACCAGGTCGTTATGATTGGGTGTTTGATTTAGATTTAACTTCTATGTATCCGAGTATTATTATGAGTTTGAATATGTCCCCAGAAACCAAAATAGGTAAGATTAATGGTTGGGATGCGGAAGAATTTATTAAAGGTGTGGATAAACATCATTCTGTAGAAAAGAATGGAAAGGTTATTCAGACTTTTACAAGTGGACAACTTAAAGATTTTTTTAATAAAAATAATGTATCCATTTCATCAAATGGTGTTTTGTATGACTTATCCAAAAAGGGTGTCATACCAGCAATACTTGAGAAGTGGTTTAATGAAAGAGTAGAGTATAGGAAACTGGCAAAGAAGTATGGTGAAGAAGGTAATGATGAGTTACATGGTTATTTTGATAGAAGACAGTTAGTACAGAAGATTCTTTTAAATAGTCTGTACGGAGTTTTGGGATTGACAGTATTTCGATTTTACGATATAGATAACGCTGAAGGTACTACGACTACGGGCCAAGAGTTGATTAAGTTTACGGAGAAGATTGCGAATAGTTACTATAATAAGATACTTAAAGACGATGAAGATTATTGTATTTACACAGATACAGACTCAGTTTTCTACTCTGCTCTACCACTTGTCAAAAATAGATTACCTAATGCTGATATAACAGATGATAAGTTTATGACCGAACAAATCTTGGATATTGCAAGTGAGGTTCAAGAATATATTAATAAATCATACAATTATTTCAGTAGTAAGTTTTTAAACATCAGAGGAGACCATAGGTTTGAGATTAAACAGGAGTTAATTGCTAAGTCTGCTTTTTGGGTTACTAAAAAACGATATGGTCAATGGATTATTAATGATGGTGGTATACCATGTGAGAAACTTGATGTTAAAGGTTTGGACATTGTTCGTAGTTCATTCCCACCAGCATTTCGTGACTTTATGACTAAGGTTCTAAAAGCTATTCTTGCCAAAGTTCCCAAAGAAAAGATTGATGAGTTTATCTTAACCTTTAAAGATAATCTACAAAACGAAGAATTGGATAAGATTGCTCTTCCAACAGGCGTAAAGGGTATTAAAAAGTATACTAAGAAAAATACTAAAAATGGGTTTGGTGGTAAGTCTATGTTTACTGAAATGGAAAAGGGTGCACCAGTTCATACAAAAGCTTCGGTTATATATAATGATTTGTTAAAACATTTTAAGACTACAAATCACGAACCAATAACCAATCATTCCAAAGTTCGTTGGGTTTACTTGAAGGAAAATCCATTAAAAATAGATGGTATTGCTTACAAGGGTTATGATGATCCCAAAGAAATAATGGATTTTATAAATCAATATGTTGATAGAGAAAAATTGTTTGATAAAGCATTGAACAAGAAGATACAGATGTTTTACGATGCTATGTCTTGGGATATGCCCGTAGATAAAAAAGTTTCAATCGAAAGGTTTTTTTGATTGACTTTTACACTAAAAAGTATTAAATTAAATCATAATAGGAGAAACTATGAATAAAATAACGCTGGATACTTTTATCCAAAAATACAATCTTGGTGGAAATGTAAATTCTGTCAAGTGGGAGTCGGATGGAAGTACATTATCCACACGATTCATTTCACCAGACAAAAGTCTATTAGGTCAATTGACTTTGAAAAAACAAACTTTACCTGAGTTTGAAGTTGGTGTTTATGACACACCATTATTGTCTAAGATGTTAGGTACTTTAGCCGATAGTGTTGATTTTGCTTTGATAACACCACCAAGTGATGATGAAACACCAATTGCATTTCACTTTAGTGATTCAGTTATTTCGGCTGATTATGTATTGGCTGCTATTGGTGTTATACCTGATGTACCTGAATTGAAAAATGAACCTGAATACAAGACTTTGGTTAATATCGATAGTCAGTTTATCAATTCATTCATTCGTGGTAAAGGTGCTTTAGCTGATGTTGAAACATTTGCCATTACACCAGTAGATGGTGGTTTGGAATTCACTATTGGTTATAGTGACATAAACTCAAATCGTATCAGTATCAAAGTTCAGAGTGGTGCCGTAAGTTTAACAGAACCCGTTGTATTTAATGCCAATCTTTTCAAAGAAGTATTGAATGCTAACAAAGAATGTTCTAAGGCAACATTACAGATTTCTGATAAAGGTTTGGCTCATATCGAATTTAGTGTTGATGATTTCAATGTTAAATATTGGTTAGTATCACAACAGGTATAAGATGGAATCACATGGACTATGGGTTGAAAGATATCGACCACAAGACTTATCGACTTATGTTGGTAATGAACACCTTAAAACTAAAGTTGAGAGGTTTTTAGAAGATGGAAATGTTCCACATCTACTTCTTTATGGTAGAGCTGGTGGTGGCAAAACCACACTCGCTAAAATTATTGTTAATAATATTGAGTGTGATTATCTCTATATTAATGCTTCGGATGAAAGAAATATAGACTTGGTTCGAGACAAGTTGAAGACCTTTGCTTCTTCAATTGGTTTCAAACCTAACAAAATAGTCATACTGGATGAAGCGGATTATCTAAATGTAAATTCTGCACAACCAGCTCTCCGTAATCTAATGGAAACATTTTCACAACATTGTAGGTTTATATTGACTTGTAATTATGTTGAGAAAATCATTGAACCAATACAGAGTCGTTGTCAGACATACAAGATAACACCACCAAGTAAGAAAGAAGTTGCACTACATTCCAAGACTATCTTGGAGAAAGAGAACATATCTTTCGACTTGGATGATTTGGCACTTGTAGTAACTGCTGGTTATCCTGACCTACGAAAAGTCATCAATGATTTACAAAGACAATGTATTGATGGTCAGTTGAAAATTGATAAACAAGGAATGTTACATAATGAGTTCAAACTTCAGTTCTTAGAGATGATTCAAAATAACTCTGATATCAGAACTATTCGTAAGTTAGTTGCTGATAGTAGTTTTAGTGACTATACCGAGTTATTCAGATTACTTTATGATGAAGTGGAAACTTTAACTGGTGATAAAATACCAGAATTGATATCTGAGATATCAGTTGGTGCTTATCAAGATGTGTTAGTAGTAGATAAGGAGATTAACTTTATTGCTACAGTATCGAACATATTGAGGAGATTACAATGAGTACAAAACCAATGAAACCATTACCACAACAGAAAGTCCAAGTGGATTTAACTGAAGCTGAAACTATGAATTGTGAACAATGTAATAACAAAATTTTTATACAAGGTTATGTTATAAAGAAGATATCAGCTATTATGTCACCAACTGGTCAAGAAGTGATAGCGCCAGTTCAAGTGTTTAATTGTGGAAATTGTGGTGAAATATTACCTTTAGCTGATGTCAATGAACTTATTTAGTTGGATAAACGAACTGTTTGTCGGTAAACGAGATTGGGATTCTTTTTCGGATGCCGACAAAAAGAAGTTTAGTCCATTTATGGTTAATAGGTATTTGAGTATGGGTGAAGATTATTTACCATTAGTAAATCATTTTCAGAAATTCACAATAGAAGTTATGCCACCCAAGGTAGTATATCAGTTCTATTGTAGTTTACTACCAAAGAAAAAGACTTACTTAAAGTATTTAAGTGGTAAGAAAGAAAAGACAAATGACAAAGTAGTTCCATTTATTATGGAATACTTTGAAGTGAGTAAACTTCAAGCGGCTGAATATTATGACTTGATGCCAAGAGAAGATTTAAAATTAATGTTAAAGAAATTTGGAAAATCCGATAAGGATATAAAGAAAATGAGGATTAGATGAATAAGTTGTGGTTGGCTATGTCAGTATCATTGATTGGTCATATTTGGGCTTGGTTTCATATGCAAGCTCAATTCAAGTGGCAATGGGCGACAAGTATTTGGTGGATTGTACTTGGTGGAATACCAATAAGTTTTATGTTTTTTTATGGTACAAAATGGTATTATGAATACTTTGGAAATTATTGGTATGTCAGACCTATTGGGTTTGGTATGGCTACAATAGTTTTTACTTTTTTAACTTACTTCATATTGAATGAGGTGCCAGATACAAGAACAATAATTAGTATGATTTTAGCAGTTATCATTATTATGATACAATTATCGCATGTAATAGTAGGATAGGAGTTACTATGAATATAAAAGAAAGAGAGTTAGAAACTCAAGTGGATGATCCAGTGGATGATCCAGAGCGTAAATTAAGTATAGTCAAACAGATGGAACAAGAGTGGCCTGAAATGACATCAGAGTTTAAAAAATTACAACGAGAACAATATGTTTTGTTTTGTAATAAACAACATGATTATGGTCCTGGTAATATTTCAGTTGGTACACAATTACAGACACCAGAAGAAATTAAATTATCATTGACTGGTTTATGGTTCAGAATGAATGATAAATTACAACGAGTAAAAACATTATTACTTGGTGACAAACAATCTGCTGTAAAAGATGAACCATTGGAAGATGCTTATCTTGATGTATCAAATTATGGAATTATGGCGACTATTGTTGGTCGTGGTAAATGGGGCAAATAATGTCTCAAGTAAAAAAAGAGGTTGATGTAGAATTTAATGTTATAACACCATTTGGTCCTAAAGTCGGAGTGGGTGCTTTACCAAAAGCAATTTACAAAAAATTTGAAAAAATTGCTAATAAAACTTTAAAAGAAGAAGAGTTACCATTGAACTCGGAACTTGCTGGTAGAATAAATAGTGAATATAGAATTAATGATAAACATTTTACTAATACTAATTTAGGTGCTTTTGTAGATAAATCTGTTGAAGTTTATTTAAGAACTTGTATTATGGAAGTACAGGGGGAGGCAGCTGCTAAAAACACACAAATTAATTTAGAGAGATGGGATGGTTGGGTAAATGAAATGAAAAGCTATGAGTATAATCCAGCTCATTTTCATCCACATTGTCAAATATCAACAATATTCTTTTTTTCAAATCATGAAGATTTTATGGGAACGCCTATACATACTTTACATGGACCAGATAAGACGGATGGTCATTTAAAAGATTACACTACAGATGGGTGTTTAGAATTTATATGTAAATCTGAAGGTAGTGCTGGTCAGATAGAACTTGGTAGTTGGAGAACTGCACCACAGAAGGGTGATTTTTATATATTTCCAGCATATCTATTACACACCGTATATCCATTTGTTTCGGACAAAACAAGAATTAGCGCTTCCATTAATTATAATGTAGGTCTTAGTGGAGCAAAACATAGACAACAAAAATCAGGAGATAATAATGAATGAACAGTATTGGGGTGAGAAAAAAATTATTCCACCTAAAAAAACAGGTGGGGAATCTACAGATAAACATATATCAGTACAAGATAATAAAATATATTATTACTCTGGTGTTAATCGTAATAGTGCTGTAGAGTTAAATAAAAAAATTGGTGAATTAGAAAGTAAAGCCTTGACTTTATCAAAAAGTTTAGGTATATTATCACCACCAATAAAACTATTTATCAATTCAGGTGGTGGTTCAATTACTGCTGGAATTTCATCTATGGACACAATACTAAGATGTAAAGTTCCTGTTGAAACTTATGTTGATGGGTTTTCTGCTAGTGCTGCTACATTTTTGACAGTAGTTGGTGAAAAAAGATACATGAGTAGAAACTCATATATGTTAGTTCATCAGTTGTCAAGTACCTTTTGGGGTACATATGCTAACTTTGAAGATGAGAAGAAAAATTTAGACCTAATGATGAAATCAATAAAAGACATTTATAAAAAATACACTAAACTACCTATGAAGAAATTGGATGAAATATTAAAACATGACTTGATGTGGGATGCACAAACTTGTTTGGATTATGGTATGATTGATGAGATAGTATGAAATCAATATCACATTCACAATTTACAGCATATAACGAATGTAACCTTAAATGGAAACTTCGTTATATAAACCAATTAAGTTTATCAAGTGGTAACATATATACATTATTTGGTTCTGCTATGCATACAGTAATCCAAGAGTACTTGGTTACAATGTATAATAAATCAATAGTGGAAGCTGATAAGTTAGACTTGAAGACTATGTTAAAAGAAGAGATGGTAAAAGAGTTTAACATTATTAAAGAAAAATGTAATGTCTATCCTTGTGAACAAAAAGACCTTATAGAGTTTTATGAAGATGGGGTTGAGATAATAAAACACTTTCTTAAACACCGAAATAAATATTTTATGAAAAAAAACTATGAGTTAGTTGGAATTGAAGTTCCTATTTTTATGAATATACAGGAGGGTGTTCAATTAAAGAGTTTTCTTGATGTAGTATTACGAAATAAAATATCAGGTAGAATCACTATCATTGATTTGAAAACTGCGACTCGTGGATGGACAAATTATCAAAAGAAAGACTTTTATAAGAAATCACAATTATTAATGTATAAACAATTCTATTCTGAAAAGTTTGATGTTCCACTTGAAAATATTGATGTTTATTTTTTGATATTGAAAAGAAAGATTGCTAAAAAGAGTGATTGGCCGATTAGTAGGTTACAGAGGTTTGAACCAGCGCATGGTAGACCAAGTGTTAATAAAACAATGAAAGCATTTCACGAATTTCGTGAATTGATATTTGATTCCAAAGGACAATATAAAACTGATAGAGAGTATCCAGCAAAACCTGGAAGTGCTTGTAAATTTTGTGAATTTTATAATACGGAACATTGTGAGTGGGGCAAGATACTTTAAAAGTAGGAATTGTCGGTAGCCGTAAATACGAAAATCGACAAAAAATAAAAGACTTTATATTTAAATTAAAGAGAGATAAAGGTGATGATACCATAATAGTAAGTGGGGGTTGTTCAAAAGGTGCTGATAAATATGCTAAAAAATATTCTTTGGAACTTGGTTTACAATACGAGGAGTATCCACCAGCACATCAACCTCATAATTTATATTGTCCTCTCCACGAGAGAAACTATGGTAAACCTTATAGTGTAAAGAATTTCTTTGCTCGTAATAAACAGATTGCCATTCATTCAGAATATGTAGTGGCATTTATTCCAAGAGGAGTTGATTCACCAGGTTCTATGTCCACGATAAATTATGCTAAAAAATTTGGAAAAAAGACACTTGTTATTGATTGATTATTTATATTTATATATATCAATATACAACAATAAGGTTATGGATTATGAAACATGAAACAAAACTAACATCAGTAAAGGTATTAAGGGCTTTGTATGAACATTTTAAAGTTCGAACTGTGAATTCTAATATGAATTTACAGAAGTTAGTAAATCGTTCAATAAAGTTGTATTTAACTGATGATCAAGTAAAAGAGCAAGTGGAAAGTTATGATGAACTTTTTGTAAGTGGGAGTCAATATTAATGATGCAATTGAGAGATGATATTATAAGAGCTCTTGAAAAAAAGTTCGAAGGTGAAATTACTGCACATAAAGTAAATGTAGAAATTATGTTGGAAAATACTGTTGGAGTTGGAGAACATCCAAACATCATAGAAACAGTTGAACAAGAGTTAGATATAATTGCTGGATATGAAGATAAGTTGAGTGCTTTAAAAAAACATTTCAAAGATTCAAATCATAAGAAGAAAGAGGTTTTAAATGGCTAAAAGAAAAAGAAAAAATATAGTCGGAAACTTTCGAGGTAAAGAAGATATCTTTTGGACAAAAGTTGTCAAAGGTTTTCGTGAATTTTTAAAATCGCCCTTTAAGTAGAGGTTAATATGGCAAAGAAGAAAATTCTCTTAATGTCTGATGACTTGAGAATGCATAGTGGAGTGGCAACAGTTTCGAAAGATATGGTTTTAGAAACTTTAAATGAATTCGATTGGTGTCAAATTGGTGGAGCAATAGACCATCCAGACAAGGGTAAGATTATTGATATGTCCGAAGGTCTTGGTGAGTTTGGAGTAGATAGTGGATATCTAAAAATATATCCAGTAGATGGGTATGGTAACGAAGATATACTCAGAGAAGTAATGGAATTGGAAAAACCAGATGCTATACTTCATTACACAGATCCTCGTTTTTGGATTTGGTTGTATAATATGGAAGCTGAAATTCGTAGAGATATTCCTATCTTTTATTACAATATTTGGGATGATTTACCTGATCCACAATACAATACTAATTACTATCGTAGTAGTGATTTATTAATGGCAATATCAAAACAAACTTATGGTATCAATAAAAGATTGTTAAAACCACATGGATATGAAGATTGGCAAGTTACATATGTACCACATGGAATTTCAAAAAGAAGATTTAATAAGATAGACGATGATAATGTAAAGTTAATGGATTTTGAAGAAGAATTTGGTTTGGATAATAAGAAATTTAAGATACTTTATAGTAATCGTAATATCAGAAGAAAACAACCAGGTGATGTACTATTGGCTTATAAATACTTTATGGATGAATTGACTCCTGAACAAAGAAAAGAATGTGTTATGATTTTTCATTGTGCTCCAGTTGATGAGAATGGTACAGATATACCACGAGTTCATCGTCATCTTTGTCCTGACTATGATATCAATTTTACCTATTACAAAAATGATAGACCATTTGGTGATGAGGAAATGAATCTACTTTTTAATTCAGCTGATGTGTATATTAATCTTGCTAGTAATGAAGGATTTGGGTTAGGTAGTTGTGAGGCACTTACAGTTGGAACACCAATCATTGTTAATGTTACAGGTGGATTACAAGACCAATGTGGATTCAAAAAAGATGGTGAGTTTCTAACACCTGAAGATTATATAGAGTTGGGTTCTAATCATTTGGGAACTTATAAAGACCACGGTGAATGGGTAAAACCTGTTTATCCAGCAAGTCGTTCATTACAAGGTTCACCACCAACACCTTATATTTGGGATGATAGATGTAATCCAGAAGATGTTGCACCACTTCTTCGTGACTTTTATGATATGGGTAGAAAAGAGAGAAAAAAACTTGGTAAATTAGGTGCTGAGTTTTGTAACGAAAATCAAATGACTGCTAAAGAGATGGGTAATAACTTTATCAAGTCTATGAATGGGGCATTTGAAAATTGGAAACCTAAGAATCGTTATACGATGGAGAAAGTATGAAGAAAGTCGTAATGTGTGCACCTTTTAATACTCGTAGTGGTTATGGAGACCATGCGAGGTCTATATTTTATTCTATAATGGATAGAGATGATATTGATATAAGTTGTATAGATGTTAAGTGGGGAGCTACACCAAGAAATCATTTGAATCCAGAAATACCGAGACATAAAAAGTTATTGGACACCTTTAAAAATCCACAAGAAATAAACACTCCTGTTGATATCTACATAGATATCAGAATACCTAATGAATATCAAAATCCTGCAAAATTCAATATTGGTATAACTGCTGGAGTTGAAACAGATATTGTTTCTCCTGAATTTATAGCTGGTGTGAATATGATGAATTTAAATATAGTTCCATCGAGATTTACCGCAGCTACTTTTGCTAAATGTACATATGACCAAATGGAAGATATGCCAGATGGACAGAAAAGAAAAATAGGAGAAGTGCGATTAGAGAAACCTATGGATGTTATTTTCGAAGGTGTTGATACAGATGTCTACTGTCCTAAACAAAAACATGAATTAGAAAAAGGTTTATATGAAGAGTTAGATGACCTTATTAAAGAAGACTTTGCTTATCTTCATGTTGGACAATGGGGTAAAGGTGGTTATGGTGAAGATAGAAAAAATATTCCCTTGATGATAAAGAATTTTCTAAAAGCATTTACCAACCATCCTAATCCACCAGCATTAGTTTTAAAAACAAATGGTGCTAGTTTTTCTATTTTGGATAAAGTCGAAATACTGAGGAGAATAAAAAGAGTGACAGATGAATTTGCAGAAGTTGACTCTAAACCAAGTATTTATTTAATTCATGGAGATTTTACGATTAATGAAATGTCTACTTTATATAACCACCCAAAAATAAAGGCATTTTTAACTTGTACTCACGGTGAAGGATTTGGACGACCAATGTTAGAGGCAAGTTGTTGTGACTTACCTGTAATTGCTACAAAGTGGAGTGGTCATTTGGATTTTCTGAATGAGAGAGATTCATTGTTTATTGGTGGTCATTTAAAGGAAGTACCTAAGTCTGCTATTTGGAAACCAATTGTAGTTGAACCATCTAAGTGGTATAATGTTAATGAGGCTGATGTTGTTAGAAAGGTAAGAATGTTTCATAAAAAACATAAATTAATAACTAAGAAGGCAAAACGATTAGGTAAGAAGAATAGAAGAGAGTTTTCATTACAAGCTATGGCAAAAGTGATTAATACAATGATGGATAATGTAATTAGTCAGATGCCAAGTGAGGTTGGATTGAAATTACCTAAGTTAAAGAAGGTTGGGGGTAAGAACGATTCATCCGCACCAGCAACAATAAAATTACCTAAACTTAGAAAAGTAAATTGATGGAAGATATGTTCATGCAAGTACAATGTCCTTGTTGTTTATCAGATGACAATGGGATTGAAGATTCATTAATATTACTTGGTGATAAAGAACAAAATATGCAGTGCTTATACTGTGGTTTTGCTTCTAATAACAAGATGAGAGACCATATAAATGATAATCCATTTCCACAAGAGTTTAAGGATGTCTGTAGACATCTTAATAAGAGGTGGTGGGCACCATCCGTATTTACGACAGAACATTATATGGTAGTACCTTTTGTTGATAAAACTAAATTGAAATGGAGATTATTTGCAAAAAATGCTCCTGAAACAGAGGTGGTAGTACCACATTTTAATGATGCATATAAAATGGTAGAAACATTGGAGAAAGCACTTGGCCAGCAGATACAACAATCGCAAGATAATTAAAACAATACAGACTCTTCCAATTACCAAAGCTTTGCCAGGAATGATAGTGACATTTAATTATTCTGAACAAGGTGTTAAAGATCCTCGACCAATTCTTTTATTTCTTCATCATGAATCGAAGTCAAAGACGATAGAAGGATTAAATTTAAACTATATTAATCCATCTAAAATAAAAAAATTATTTCAAGTTATTAATTTTAAAAAAGGTAAACTTGATGAACAAGAGAATTTAGTTAAATTAAAAGACGATTATTTTAGGATACAAATATCAAATCCTAAAAAAAGATCTCCACTTTCAACTAAAAGGTTTTATGGAGATGTGATTAAAGCTGATAATCGTTTTGTGGAAGCATATCGTAAATATACTACGACAAAGTTAAGTGCATTAAAGGTTGTCAATATTCATGTGGATATGGTAAGATGAAAATTAGTTATTCTATATTAACACATAATGAAACAGATACATTAGAAAAGTTATTAAAGTTTTTAGTCAAGTGGAAACAACCACAAGATGAGATTGTAATACTTGATGATTATTCTGATGATATAAAAACCAAACAGATATTGGATTTTTATGTGTCTACTCATGATATAGTTTTTGAACAACGAAATTTATTAAATGATTTTGCTACTCAAAAAAATTATCTAAAAAACATGGGAAATGGGGATTATAGTTTTAACCTTGATGCAGATGAGATGATAAGTCTTTGGTTAATAAAGAACATACATGGTATATTAGAAGAGAACGAAATTGATATGGTTTATTTACCAAGAATAAATACAGTAGATGGTTTAACAGAAGAACACGCTAGATATTGGGGGTGGAGTGTTAATCAAGATGGTTGGGTAAACTTTCCTGATTGGCAAGGTCGTATATTTAAAAACAGACCAAATATAAAATGGGAAAAGGCTGTTCATGAACAAGTAAATGGATTTCAGACATATTCACATTTACCAACAGATAAACCTTTCTGTATATTACATCACAAAACAATTGAAAAACAAGAACAACAAAATAAAAAATATGCTGGGATTAGAAGATGAATATATTAGTAACTGGTGGTGTGGGATTTGTCGGTACAAATTTAATTAAAAGATTATTAAAAGAAGGACATAAGGTAGTTTGTCTTGATAACTATTCAACAGGTTTTAAAGAAAATGAACAAGATGGATGTAAGTATTTTGATGTTGATTTATCTCATGTTTATGATTATGATTTTTTTATGGAAAAACCAGATACAATATTTCATTTAGCGGCACTTGCTAGAATACAACCATCGATAAAAGATCCAACAACTGCTATTCAGAATAATTTTGATAGTACTTTGAATATATTGGAGTGGGCAAGAGGTAAAAAATGTCCTGTTGTTTTTGCTGGTTCAAGTTCATTTCATCATGGATTATGGGGTAGTCCTTATGCTTGGTCAAAACATGCAGGTGAACAATTATGTAAGTTATATTCCAATGTTTATGACTTACCAACTACTATTTGTAGGTTTTATAATGTTTATGGTCCACATCAATTAGAGAGTGGAACTTATGCTACAGTATTGGGTATTTTTGAAAAACAACATCGTGAGGGTAAACCACTTACAGTTACAGGTGATGGAGAACAAAGACGAGATTTTACACATATAGATGATATAGTAGATGGGATTGTAAAATGTCATGAAGCCATGCATGGTGCTGTTGATATGAGATATGCTGGAGAAATATTTGAATTAGGTAGAGGTGTTAATTTTTCAATTAAAGAGTTAGCCGAAATGTTTGGTGGTGAAATAGAATATATACCAAAAAGACCTGGCGAATATGATGTTACATTATGTGATTATTCAAAAGCAAATGACGCTCTTGGTTGGACACCTACTAAGAATATTCAAGATTACATAAAAGAGGTTATTGGGTGAAAATAGCAGAAGTATGGGATTTTACAGCTTATCTCGAATCGTTTTATATCAAGGATGGTAAAGCTACATCCTTTAAGACAAACGAACCATATACATATAGGAATTCAGTTTCTTCAGAATGTTTTTTACAAGGACCTGTTTATTCACACCTTTGGGAAGGTTCTTATTTTTTAAATTTAGAAGAGTATGATGGAGTACCACCATACGATCCTGACATTGACCTTGTTCTTTATGTTAATGAAAGAGTAGGGTTGATGGATGAGTACTACGACAAATATTCAGTTGGTAGTATTCGCAAACAATTTCCAAATGCCGTAATAGTGGGACAAGTTAAAGAAGTACCACCATCTTTTAATTCAGGTGATGCTTCTTCTGATATCCCAAGAAGACAAGTTAGACCAGAAAGACCTAAAAATAGAATTAGGTTTTTTAATGATTGTGATTATATAAATGTACCTACTAATTCAGATGGTCATTATGCTAACATGCAATATCTTAGGGATTTACAGAATAATGT
>VTLG01008266.1_pt1 | contig 14325 bp, 22 predicted proteins | sample 4694571 | NCBI WGS metagenome assembly VTLG01 (sample SAMN12604809, study PRJNA352737) | marine metagenome | biome: ENVO:00000447; feature: ENVO:00000209|ENVO:00000569|ENVO:01000036; material: ENVO:00002151; isolation source: viral sequences binned using virsorter ...
CACCATAACCATCAGTTTGATCTCCAGCCAACGTCTGTGTAAGGTGCCAAGCAGCTCCTTCCTCAGAGCTGACTGTGAATGTTTCATCTAAATTATATAGCTTACCAGGTATCTGTCTCATATCCTTATCAGGGGATACAATTATATTACCTGGGTGATTGGTTGCATAAATACCCATAGCATCGTCAGCTTCTAATGTAGGCATGGTAATCACATCATATTCATTAGATAGCATTCGTATAACACGCTTGTAACCACAAGGTTTCTTACGGTTTCGATGCCCTTTATAGTCAGGTAAGATTTTTTTCCGAAAATTTTCAGAGTCAGAAAAGAATAATTTTATAGAAGAGAATGTCCCAAATTTGTTCTCAAGTTTGGTAAGCTCTCTCTTAGTGGCTCCATATGCGTCACTAAAATTAGAGGTAACAAGAATAACATCATTACCAAAGTCAACTTCAGTCTCAGCGGCAGCGCAGGACTTGTATACGATGAAGTCTGCATCAATTAATAGTTCCATAGTTAGTGTACATCAGCCCAGGTGGATCCACATTTAGATTCTGCGGAGACTGGACATCTCATTTTATAACACTCTCCAGCTTGTACTGCACTAAGTTCAAGTAAGAATGACAAAGATTCAGCTTCTTTAGGGGAAACTTCAAATTGTAATTCATCATGGACAAATGCAAGTTGTCTGGGAGTTTTCAAGTTAGTATGTTTGATATTTTCATGAGTTAATACCATCCATCTTTTGGCGAGGATCGCCGATGACCCCTGTAAGAGGTAGTTGAGTGACTTATGCCGCGAGTCAACGAGGATACGCCTGTGGTCCAATCCCAAGACATAACCTCTCTCACTAGCTTTGTGTACTGCTTCCAACAGTTCTTTAAGACCTGGGATGGCAGCGACATAAGCCTCACGGATCTCCTTACCTTTTTTACGTTTCTGTTCATCTGATAATTGTTTATCATAGGCCATACCAATACGTTGATCTCCAGCTCCATAAAGAAATGCATAAGTAACAGTTTTTACTTGAGATCTACTAATCCCGATTTTATCAGCATTTTCTTGATGAATGTCTCCTGTGAGAAGCACCTCTGCATATCTTCCTTTGTCGTACCTGGCGAGATAGTGGGCCAACATGCGAAGTTCAATACCAGCAAGATCAGCACCGCACATAGTAAGCAAAGGTTCGCAACTAAACAACCGTCTGAATCTTTCATCACTAGGCACCTGTGCCAGGTTGGGTTTACGATGGGCACATCTAAATGTAGATGTAGCTACTGAACAGTGGTGATGAATCCTAGACTTCGTAACAAGCTTCTGCCATGCGTTGACGCCTTCGGATATCATCCCTAACTGCTTCGTCAGATCCAGTAGTTTCAGAAATTGGAGAGCTATACCCGTCCCAATATCTTTCAGTACTGTCTCGTTTATTACTGGTTTCCCTGTCGAGGTCATTAATAACGGAGTCCAGCCATAATGTGTTTGTAAGATCCACGATATATGATCTCTTGATGTGGGGTTTAAGTCTTTGAGTTTCGTGAACTCAGCACCGCATACATAGCCTCTGGACCGATTATCTCGTTTAGGAGTAAATACTGATCCTTTAACAAAAGGGTGCCTGTCTCGAAGTAACTGACAAGTTTCTTCATACTCTTTTCTGAGAGTAGATTCAAGTTCCCATGCAGCGCGTTCATTAAAATACCATCCATGAATCTCCTGTTGTGTAAGTATTTGTGCTACCTGATGTTCAAGTGTTACCCACTCAGGTATGGGTGGAAGTGGTCGCATAATTTTTTAGTAACAACGACATCTTGTATACAGTAATCTTCCATTTCCTGAGACCATTTAGACCAATCAGTAGTCTTACTAAAATCACCTTTATATTCATTAAGGCGATGACCATAAGCTTCAAGGGAATGACTACCATACATTTTAGTAGGTATTTTACCTGTATTTTTATCTATATCATATAAGTTAGGATGATATAGCCTAGATAAGATAAGAGTATCAACAAGAATCCCAGTAGGATTAAACCAGTGGTAGATGCTTTGGATAAGAGGTATATCGTAGCCAATAATATTATGGCCAATGATGATATCCGCAGTTTCGAGCCACTGTAAGGCACGAACAACAGGTGACGACATGCCTTTACCAGGGCATTGATCGTTGAACGATTCCATAATGTCTTCATCCCGCCAATACAATGCGACACAAAATATATCTGTTGCATTATTTAGTAGTCCGTTTGCTTCCAGGTCGAATACTACCGTCCCAGTGGTAGGTTTTGTCAACAAACTTGGCACGTTCTACTGCCTCTTTACTAGGTGGGTTAGGTTTATGTAGTTTATTTTCATCCATCTCTCTAACATGTTGATGCCAAGGGTGGTCATATATTTCCCTTGTTATTTCTGTTTTGTGTACCACTTCATGTTTAGAAATCAGTGGTAGGGTTGAACTCGGGCGTAACTTCATGTTCATTAAATCTGCAAGTGTTTAAATCGTAAGTCAGTTCACATGCTACTCCAACTTCGCCTGAATAGCGATTCTTAAGAACTCTAACTGTCGTAGGGTTTCCAGGAGTACTGGCCTGTTGGTTTCTCTCAAGGGCAATGACCGAATCTGATATTTGAGCAATGCTATGAGATCCTCTGAGGCTGGACAAACTAACTCTACCTCCTTCTTCGTGCGAAGTCCTATCATTCCCACTTCTCCTTAAATGTGATACCAAAAATAATGCTATACCAGTACGTTCAACTAGGGAACGAAGCCTAGTCATTGTGGTATCTATCATCCTGCGCTCATCACCTTCTAATCCACTTAAGAGAATTGAGAGATGATCCAGGAATACCACCTTACAATCGAGTCCGGTCGCCATGTATTCGATTCTATTATATATGAGATCTGGATCATAACTTCCAAACCCATCAAAACAAAAAAGATTCCAAGTGGCAAGACTACACTCAAAGGCGGTTCTAAGCTCTTCTTCTCCATGTTCATCCAGTTGTAGATTTTTTCCAACAGCCGTAGACATTAATCCAAGTGCTGTTCTCCTATTAGATGCTTCAAGTTCCAAGATGCCAACTGATTCGCCTTTTTGTAGTAAGTCAGTTGCAATGTGACGCATGATTGATGTTTTACCGGATCCAGAGCCTGCAGTAAATGTGACAAGTTCGCCATACCGGATCCCGTGTAGTTTCTTATTGAGTCCTTCAAACGGGTATTCGTGGTCATAAGGTGCCTGTGGTGTAGTTACAATTTCGAATAGTGTCTTTCCATCAATAATGCCATCAGGTCTATACGGTTTAGCCTCCCAAATAGCCTTTCGAATCGCGTCAGAGTCGTTAGCTTGGAGAGCCTCTGACGGGTCTTTGTAGCCTTCAAGACGAGCGATCTTGACCTTGCCAGGTGGTAGGACGCTTGCCGCCTCCTCCGTCGCCTTACGGCCCGAATCGTCGCCATCGAAGAACAGTACGATTTCCTCATAACCTTGGAATAATGGGATTTGTTTTTGGCAATCTTTCTTTGCACTTGCTGCTCCATGTGGTAGAGAGACCATAGGCCATCCAGACATAGCTTCGTAGCAGCTGGCGGCATCTAACTCACCTTCAGTAATAACAATACGTTTACCAGTACTAGGAAACAAATGCTGACCAAATAGGGTATCAGTGGAAATTCCTTCATAGGTGAAAATTTTCTTCTTATTTTTTATTTAAGAACTCCATCGCTTGTAAAATATGGGAAGCGTAGAGTATCTCCGTCTCTGAAGATCTTATAGAATTGATTTGTTTTTTCAGAGAGGTTTCTTTTATGCAGCCTTTCGGCTGATCCTTTAAGGTGGACATCTTTAGACATTTCTTGACTGTGAATTATACCCTCAGCGGGTGTGTATGTGTGACATACGAAACAGAATTTGTGGCCATCAGAATAAACTGAGTTAGCATCTGATGAGCCACATTTATCACATGGTTCATGTGCCACAAATTCGCTTTCATTCATATCAACCATTCAAGTGGTATATCATGGAATGAAGTCCAAGGTATATCATGACGCTCGCACCATTGAGCATATGTTGTCTTGGACTTTTTGCTAATTGTATTATATGGTGCTTGAAATACCATCCGTAAATCTATATCGGGATTGTCCTTCTTAACTGCAAGTATTTTTCGTCTATCTTTGGCATCCCAGTAACCTTTGGTTTCCAGGTATACGTAGTTAGGTAATACGAAGTCAGGGCAATAATGGTGCTGGATGGTATAAGCAATCCTGCTAGGTTCATATTCATATGAGACTCCTAGCCCTTCAAGTAAGTCAGCGACTGACTCTTCAAGCTTTGATTTAAATTTTATCTTCCCCTCATGACGGGCTTTAAGTTTAGCATATGCTTTCTTAGCCCAATCAAGAGATTCAGAAGTCTTCGGTTTCTTCGACATTTTCGGTGGTTGCTTTGAAACCAGTTGTACTACCAAATAGTTCAGCTACTTCAGTAGCGTCTAATTCACTAGTATCTATACCAGCTTCTCCTTTTATTGAGACAACCTGAACACCAACCAACTTAAGGCTACTGCCGTAGGTAATCCCGTCCCGTAAAATATAAGGCTTTTGATAGAAACCCAGTTTAACAGTAGATCCTCCATAAAGCGGTGTCTTGGTATCTGTAACAGGCGTGCCCTCCGAGTCTACGACTGGTGGACGTTTCTCTTCATTCCAAGAGAATTTTAATTTATACTTCCCTTCAGCTACTTCTTCCCATGGTGTGGGTTTTAGTGTAGATCTTTTAGGATTCTTAAGCTTACCTTCAGCCCATTTAAGAACATCAGTACGCTCTTTTTCTAATTCATCTACTACATCTTTATTTACTACAGCCGATAGAGAGTAACCAAACTTACCAGGTTCTAGTATAGCTTGATAGCCGTCTAAAGTTACTTCTTTAGTTACATGTACTTGTCTGTTATTAGCCATCGTGTGTACCTCCGTCCATAGCATCTAAATCCTTACCTGATCTTTCAATAGTCATAGGTTCTTTAGAAGGATTCAATTGCTTGAACAAAGATGTACGATACTTAGTTAGCTCATCGATACGATTGTCAAGAGCTTCCAGTTGTTGTTGTCTTGCTTCTCTCTCGGCTGCTTGAAGTCTCTCTTCAGAAACAACAATAACCCTGGTGGGAGCAAAGAAGCTATCAAATAATGATGGATACAGCATTAGCAGAAAAAATAAGTTGAGTCAATTACGGATTCTGGTTTCAGATCTCCTATAATCGGTGGTTCAGTTGTCGCACCTATTTGATGTGCGAATTCAGTTAGATAATCATGCTCTGCAAAGAGATGCATGTATATCTCTCGTATTATAGCTGATAATTCAGCCATGTCTACAGCACGACACAAAACGCTATCATGTATTAAAGCTATAGGATGTTTGAATCTTGTTACACTGAGATGTAGTAATGAAGCATCTAAACTATGAATTAAATTAGGAGCAGTGGCAGCTTTATGCCTATTTAAATCTGATTCATTCTTAGCTTCAGTAGCTACGGATATATCACAACGTCCTAAGAGTTGTAATGTTATCCTTTCTACTTTCTTCTTCATTATATGTTGACTAACAACAAATCCAGATGGAGTAATCCATTCAAATCCTTTATGTAAGTAGCATACTCTTGAGTAGTATGTTTTCTTACCATCATCATCTAATACAAAGTTTCCTTCTTCATCTTTATAAGGTCTGCTTTCATTCTTAACAATCTTATAAGGACCATTAAGTATAGCTGAACTTATTTCAGATTCAATCCACTTCATAACTGACATAGGACCAGGCACTATTCTGTGCATAGATTCACGTAGTCTTCTAACTAAAATAGTTAATTCATCTCGGTCTATTACAAGACCACTATCGTTTAATGCTTTCTTTAGATTAGCATGATTAACGTCAAGTTTCGATTTATCCCCTACATATTTAAAACCTTTATTCAATAAAGCATCTCTAACATAAGTAGCATTTGAAAAAGGTTTAGCGTTATAAGGGATGGTCATAACAGTTCTTTTAGTTACCTTCCTATCCATGTAAGGTTGTAGACGCCTAGGAATATGTGGTTTGGTATCTTCTGCTATGACCTTATATGCGTCTTGTGGTCTTTCAGAAGGCAGCACATTGACGAGTTGTGCCGTCTTACGGTCCCTTGCTAATCCAGCAAGGATCTGAAGACCACTACATGTAGCGTCTGTGGCTACAGGTAGACCTGTTGTTACCCTGTCTTTATTGAGAACGCAGTGATAGTATTCATCACATGCTGCTAGGAATTGCCAAGGTTCTTCCGCCGCCTCCCAGTCACCAATGTTATCAATCGGATCATTAGCTACTCTGGTAATCAACGGAATGTTTTCATTCGTCCATGATAGCCTTTCAGCCATCGTCGCTTTATCTAACCCGTAAGTTGTAGCACACTGAAACGCTAACCATTTAACCGCATCACCTTTCAGATATGATTCATCAGCAAATCTTATACAAGCCTTTCCAAAATCAGTATCTTGTGGTGTGAGAAATGCGGGTATAGGATAAGCCCTACCTCGATAATCAAAAGACCAAGGTATATAAAACCTCTCACGATCTTTAAACCTCTGTATGGCTTCCATTGTCATTCTAGTACGGCATGACTTTTTAAATACTGCCGCTTGTTTATTCATTACCTCTGCCGCTGATCTACGATATGCCTTTCTAGCGTCCTTATTATCGGCTATGTCAGGTGGTTTAGGCGGTAAATCATAATGAATAATAGGTAGAAACTTTCCAACACTAATTCCCCTATCTTGTAAAGTCTCAGCGACCTTGACTGTGAATGGATTTAGTGTATAGCCAACCTTCTGAATTGTATTCAAAAAGGATATCGGAGTTTCTCCCTGTATACGGGCGGAACCAGATCGCCTAACCAATTGATGGCCACGCATTACCTCATTTAATAGGTAACCTCCTGGTTTTTCATTACTCCAATCATTTGGTGGGATATACATAGGCCATGCTAATGGACTGAATAACTCAGCATTAGCCATTACTTCGTCCTTTATATCCATAAATTCAGGAGTAGGTACAACATATACTACTGTTTTACGCCCTTCTTTAATACGTTGTCTAAAGAACCAATTACTTGATTCCATTATACAATCTAATAACCAAGCACCTAACTTAATTCTTACACTACGTTGCCATGATTCCCATCTTTTGACATCATATCTATTCATTAGTGTTTTAATAACAACTAACTTTTGATTTGTACCAATAGCTTTATGCCAATAGTTTTCTTTTAATGTATTTAGTAAACCAGGAGCACATAATTCATAATGTCTCATTTGACATTCATCTTCAATAGCTCTACCAATTGACTCGCATACATTAACTGCAAGATTACATTTATCTTTGTATCCAAATACTTTATCAAATGTAAGCTTACATGCTATAGCAGCAGCAGCTAGTGATTCAACATTATTAAGATATTGATGTATCTCTTTAAATGTAACACCAAAGCTACCTTTATGTATCTTTAATTTAGTTTCTTCAATCTTGTCTCTAACCAATGGCAAGAGAGTATCAATTGAAGCAACAGCATAAATACTAGCAGATGCATAGGATTGATCCTCAAGTTTAAGTGTTTGATCTGTTAACCGCTTAAGCCCTATATTAATAGCTTGACGTTCAAGTTTAACTTGTTCATCAATCTGCTGCGGGGAAACTGTTTGCATAATCTTCGAGGTCTTCAAGGATTTGCTGTTCTATAATATCAGATATCTCTTCATACTTCGGATCGTCAGCAGGATACGCTTCAATTAATGCCTCATATGCTGCTTCTCTGTATGCTTCAATATCTTCAAGATAATGGGTCATCATATTCTTCTACAAGTTTAGGGTACATATAGTGAATAGCGTCTCTATTACATACATAGAACTCACTTTCACCTTTATTCATAATAGATTGTACTTTCCTTTTAGCAGCATGTTCACGTTGATATACGTGCTCAGTTACTTTACCACTAGATAGATTCTTCTCTCTAATGATACAAGATACTGAGGAAGGTAACTCCCATCCTGCTATCTTCCAGTCCATAAACTCTTCAAATGATAGGTCATCAAAGAACTCAGCTGGTACATTTTTTAATTCCTTCCAATTATTAGGAAAGTAGGGTTTCTTTTTCTTTTTAGACATCAGGAATAAGCTCTACATCTACTAGGTAATCGTCCATTAAACATGCCTCTTCATAGGCTTCATAAGCTAATTCATACTCATCTCTGGCTTGAGATTCCATAACGAAATCCCTACCACTAGATAATTTAACATGAAACTTAGGCATGGCGTGCTGACTGTGAATAAAGTTTACGTTTGAGAGATTTCAGGCGCTTCCTTGCTTGGCGCAGGGCTTGCGGCTTCTTTCTTCCTTTGTCGCGTCGCTTTACGTCCGCGTTTGCGAACGGTAGGCGGATTGATGAGTTCATCTTTTAACTCCATATACTGTTGTGTCCATTGATTATTAGGATAGTGATGGAGATAAGCTAGAACTGCATTAAGTAATAACCAATCCCTACTATGTTTCATTGATAATACCTCCATGATGTTCATCTGATGTAGGTCTATCTTCTATTAAATGATAATCAATAGAAAGAACTGGTAACATACCTTTCAAGGCTGAGACTATCTTATAGATAGCCTGCCTTGGATCGGTGTTAGTCTTTACTTTTAGAGTAAACTCATACTTCTTGTACTTGTCTTCCATAGTAATTTAGTAAAGTACTCAAGATAAAGGAACGCTAATAAAACTAGATCTAATGATTCTAGTTCAAGTGGTTCATTAGTAATTACAACAGGATAAGTCTTAGTCACTACTGACTTAGGTTTAGCTGTTGTCTTCCGCGTCCTTGTTGAACGCTTCTTAGGTGTTGTGGTTGAAGTCATTTAATAACTAATAACAACGGGCGAGTGACTGTGAATCACTCAGTAAACCTCACGAATGAGGCTTAGAGAGTGAATCTAACTCCTTAATAGGAGAGATAGAACCAAACATAGCATAAGTTAATAAGTCACGCTTGGCCTCTTCAATTGCTTCCTTCTGTCGTTGTTGTTCTAGAAGGTGTGTTTTGATTAGTGACATCTTTCTTTAACTCCAAATTGTAAGAATCTTCAAGTATCTCTTTAGCAAATCTTACGATTTCCTCTCTTGATACGTTGTTAATCATGATCCTATCATGCTTTCCGTCCATATACTGGCAGATAACAAGAGTAGGCTCACCGCAGCAATCATGATGATGAACACGTGGTTCATAAAAAGAATACTCATGTACTGAATCAAACTGCATTTGAATACCTCCCACATAATTGAGTGAATGCTTCTGGGAATTGTAGCACGTCCTTAGGTAATGAGTCATAGACTTCATCATTTGTAAAGACATACTGTAGTAGCAGACCTAACTGGGCATTCTCAGCCTTAGTTATACCTACTACACCATAACGTTTAGCCATTAATTAAATTGGTAGGTTGATAATTTGGGAATGAATCCCAACGGTCTCACCGAGGATCGAACTCGGAACTTAGCCGTGACAAGGCTATGTTATAACCATTTAACTATGAGACAACTATGAGACCAGCCTAGTTTGTTAGGCGTAAGACAAGGTAATAACACTAGAAGGTATTGCATCATACTCTTCTTGATACTCATGTTCTGCTTCCATGGCTACCATCTCAATGAATGCCCAGCATACTGCATTCTTATAGATTGTCAAGTCTGCGTCAGCATCCGTGAATAAATCAATTAAGAACTCAGTACCATAATTAAGTGTGATCTCGTCCAGAACTTCTGTTTCGTAGGTGTCATAGAACTTAACGGTGTCACCATAATATATGTGTTGAGAGCACACACCAGATTGACAACCATGATTAGCAATTTCCTTGAGATCTTCAAGTTCATATGTGTCCCTGATGTAATCTCTTGCATTTTCCATGATAATCCATGATTTAGTGTGAATGAAAGGGACGACTTATACACGATTGGTTACGCTTCATTGCGTCCCTCTTTTTAAGTCAATGGATCTTGTCGTTATTAGTCAGCCCAACTACATGGTTCCTGTTACTAGCTAACTTTCAAATACCACTCCTCACTGGTGACAATCTATAAAGCTGTAAATACTCGGCTTGTTATACCTCTTATCGCATTTGACTAATAACAATTAGACAGTGATCAATAAGTAGTAGCCCCTCATTTAGTTTATAGAAGATTTCTCAGGTCTTGGATGATTGACTTGCTTTAAGTATAGCCTCCTTCTTTTGACTTGGCTACCCTTTGTCTTGATAACCACACATCTCAGTTGAGACTAGACTGGAGAAGGAGAACACTAAGTAGAAAGACTCAGTGTCCCCTCCATATACTTAATATAGCAGATCCCTATTGATATGGTATCGGTATTAATACTCATTGTGTCTAAGTTGAGTACTATTACTTAGTTTATACTAACTGACTGTGAATAGCAGTGTTATATATTATAATCATTACTAACACACAGATAACCGTGTATTAATATTAGTTTTTCTAATACATCCAGAATAAAAGTTTAAATAATTGTAATTGACTGTGAATAATATTAATTATTAAACAGTATTATCTGTAGAATCATGAGACCCAAAGGGGGGAATGGCGTCCTTCTTACCACGTGAATAGGCTTCAGACATTTTTGTTATTTTTTTACGGTATTTATGGAGTATTTTAGCTGCTTTCTCTCTAGATACGCAGTCTTGCGCTTTAGTTTGCAGTTTTACTAGTTTTCTTTCTTGTTTATTCAATGTCTACAAAGTATTTAGGATCTAAACCCTCTCTAGTAATCAATTCATTACAATATGCAGCTTGTTCTCTGTAATATTCAGTAACATCACGTCCTTTAGCTTTAGCTACTAAGGTTATGTTACATATAAGAGGTCTATCATCATAAACTGTACATAAGTTATCTTTTAACATCTCACAAGAGCCATCTTCTTTAGCTTTGTAGGGAAATTTAGACAGCAAGAAGTTAGTAAGAGGATCTTGGAAGTTAGTTTGTAAAACTTTACCTACTTGTTTACAGCATACACCACATTGAGTACATGGGAAATTATCCATTCAATAATACCTGTTTTAAAGCTGCAGTTAGGCCTCTATAGCTTATTGCTACATATATTTGACCTAATACAACTGTTAAAGTTGCTATAGACCAAAAGATATAATAATAACGTTGTTTATGTTGTTTGGGGGCGGTCATAGTGGTTAGTGGTGGTGTATTAGGAATATCCAATCAGAGGATATTAAGAAGAGGGAATGGTTGGTCGTGAGATCAACAAATTCCCTCTGGGGGTCGGGTCCACCCTTCCCTTCCCCTGTATACGTGCGGAACCAAACTAAACCCAGGTAGGAACTGAGTTATTTTTATCCAATCCACGTGCTTTATCACGTTGTTCTTTATTCATTCCAAAGACCATATGACCTGCAGATTTATTAGGATTATCAAGGAAATCCTCCAAAAGACTATTCCACTCATCACGTTTACGTATATTAATTGCTTCTTGAGCAGAGATAGACATAGCATCTGTATAGTACTTTACACCTTGTGCAAGACAATCCAGACGGTCATCATGTTTTACAGCACCTTTTTCTCTACACATTCTACTCATTTGATAGAATAGCATATATTGTAGTCTTTCTTCAGGTGCAGCATCTTTATTAGATTTATAATCCCAATCTATAACCGATCTATCAATCACAAGTCTGTGCTGATTAAGGACAGGTTCAAGAGCATCAATAATACGATCTTCTTTCCGAACATTTGCTCTAACTTCCTCTACATCTATTGCTTGTTTTGTCTGTTGTAAGTGTTTCTTAAATAATTCAGAGACCATACCATCACCAAAGTTAGTTTCAATAACTAATTTAGTGACACCATACTTTCTACATCCTCTAAGGATATCTAGGAGGGTTGTGTCTGAATATCCATCTCTATAAGCTCGCATTTCATGGAGGTATAGGAACCCATTCTTTTGGGATATATACGCGGCAGCTGTCTCATCTGTTCCTCGTCCAGAGGGATCCACGCTGCAAATTGTTTCCGTGTAAGGTGTCCAGTCTCCTTGTAACTGCATAGGAGAGTAAAAGTAGTCTCCAGGGAGTCCGACTGTCGGGAGGTCTTTGATGACGTTCGCTGGGTCTGAGCACCATATGCAGTTGTCGGGAGCCTCACTAGGGTTAACAGAAGTGACAACCAAATCAGCCATCTTAAGGGGGAATTTCTCTGCATCACTTAAACTCGTATCTAGCTGGAATTGAAGCATATAGTTGCTACGACCCATAGATGCTTCACGTTCTATTAGGTCATCATTATCAAATCTATCTGGATCTGTGCATTGCCATTCTTCAGCACCAGAATCAAGGTCGGCCTGGATCTGAGGTGCTAAGAGTCCTTCATATTGACTAAGTTTGTCTCTTCTTGGGTATCTTGAGGGCCAAACAAAGGGACGATACGAACGCTCTGCCAACTTACGATAAACAGTAAAAGTAGTCTGAGGAGTCCCGAGATACATAATACGGCTGTCGCGTTTTGGAGTAAGAATGGATTCTGCTTCAGTACAGAGTTGTAAAAGTTTTTCACGCATTAACTCGGTCATGGAGTTTCCAGGCACCTCTATGTCGTCCAAAATCATTAAATCGGCGCGACTTCCGGTTAGCTGACCAGTTATGCCCACCGACTTTACGCTTGGGGCTTGGTGAGGTGAACAGTTTACGTCGAAGCTGATGCGGCTCCAACGAGAGTCGTCTGATTTCGGTCTGAGATGATTGAGCCATGGTGTTTCAATAATTAGTTTTTGTAGGAAAATTGACATGTTATCAGCTCTCTCTTTGGAGGCTGATATAATCATTATCTTTCTTTCTGGATCATTGAATAAGGTCCAAAGAACAAAGGCACCAGTAATCCAGGATTTACCGACACCTCGGAAAGCTTGAATTTGTAATCTCTTTGGACCATGTTGTAAATAGTCAGCTATTGCATATTGAGCGCGGGTGGGGGATGGCAAGTCAAGTTGACTCCATAGGGCTTGTAAGAATAATTTAAAATCATCTTGTAGAGATTTAAGTGGATTAATCATTGTCCTTTAGTAAAAAAGTCTTCACCATATAGATCTTTCATCCATTGTATACTTCTACCTTTTCCTTCTAAGAATTGAGCGTAGTTTCGTAAATTTTGTACATCTAATCTACTTAAGGATCTATCTCCATCCTTCCATGAACCATCGGGTTGTATTGGCATAAGTTAATCCTCTTCATCAGGGAAAGCATCTTCTATATACTGTTTACCATCAAATAGAAGTTTCCCTGAAGGGGATACTTGCTTTCTATAATCTTGCATTAAAATTCTATTTCTTTCCTGTATAATACCAGGTAGGTTAGCATCTTCAGGTTGTGTTACTGGTATAGGTGTTATAGTGGTTTGTGGTTTTACTGCATCTAACCCTACTCTTACTAAAGGATGAATTGCTTCTCTCCATTTAGGTTTAGTAAGATGTAAATCACCTCTTTTATCTTGATCGATAAAAATATCAGCAACTCCCATAGGTATTGCTGTTTTAGGATGATTCCTTGCTAAATTCCATGCTCCTTTTTTTATGTTAGCTAGTAGTTCTTCATCAGGATGAAGCTCTAATTCCATTTGTCTTTCTTTATCAATATAATATCTATCATAATCTGATTTAATTTGACTTATATCTTCAAGACCTTCATCAGTTTCATAATCATATGTTTGATGTCTAATACTTAATGGATTTGTCCGCCTTTCTTCAGTCCGAGCAAAATTAGTAGCTTCTATATCAAACTCATCTTTTCTAACATAACCACCATCTGGACCAAGATCAAAATTAGCATCTTCTCTTAATGATGATTTTCTTGTATCATAAGGATTTAAACCTAATGATTGATTTAATAAAGTAGCATATTCTTCTTGATCTCTAGTTATAGTTAGGCCTTCAGACTCATCAGCATTAATAAGGATTTCATTCAACCTTTCTCTACGATTAAATACTTTATTTACTGAATCTCCTCTATGCAATGCTATAATATCATCTACATTAATATCTTCTAAAGGTCCAAGTGAAGAGGTTGATTTACCTGAATCTTGTAAATCCCAGAAATAAAATAATTCTTCCCAATTTCTTGGTAAACCAGCTATTTGAGCACTTTGTTCTGGAACTAAATTCTTATCACCTCTTTTCCAGTTAACATACCAACTTTCTAAAAAATTTAAACCACTACCTCCTTTAGAATATGGTTCA
>VTLG01009023.1_pt1 | contig 14323 bp, 6 predicted proteins | sample 4694571 | NCBI WGS metagenome assembly VTLG01 (sample SAMN12604809, study PRJNA352737) | marine metagenome | biome: ENVO:00000447; feature: ENVO:00000209|ENVO:00000569|ENVO:01000036; material: ENVO:00002151; isolation source: viral sequences binned using virsorter ...
GCCTCGCAATGGGAGCTGATTACCTCAACCCAGCTGCTGCTGTTGAACTAATTGCTGGTGCTGCTGTCGGATCTTCCGGTAACGCTGCATTCTAAGCACGTTTTATGGGGACTCTTCGGAGTCCTCTTTTTTTATATATAAATATTATGCCTTTTCCAACCACTAATGCTACTGCCGAATTACCAGCCATAAATCAAATACTGTCATCATGTGGTCAGGCTCCTGTAACCACGTTGGACACAACCAACCCTGACGTTGCGATTGCATACGATACGTTATTACAGGTGTCTAAGGAGATTCAGGCAGAAGGCTGGACATTTAACAAAGAATATCACTATAAAATATCTAGGAATTCTGATAATGAAATAGTTATACCAGCTAATATGCTTCAAATTAAACTATCTGAAAACTCTGCTAATGGAGAATTCGATTGTGTTAGAAGAAGTGGTAAACTATATGATAGACAACATCATACTTATGATCTATCGGATATATCAGGAGATACTGTAGAGTGTGATATTGTATGGGAATTTGACTGGGTAGATTTACCAGAACCTGTACAAAATTTTATTGTATCTAGAGCTGCGAGTTTTGTATCACAAAGAATAGTAGGTGATGCAACTCAATACCAAATGTTACAACAACAAGAAGCTTATGCCAGAGCAACAGCTTTAGAGTATGAGACAGAACAAGGACAGTTTACTTTCTTTGGACACCCACAAGGACAACAAAACTATTACCAAAGTTATAAACCTTACCAAGTACTTACAAGATAATGGCAGCAGTAACTCAACGAATTGAGAATTATTTAGGTGGGGTATCCAGACAATCTGATGATAAGAAACTTCCAGGACAAGTCAGAGAGTGTCTTAATGGTTATCCTGACCCAACGTTTGGGTTAACTAAAAGACCGGGCTTAAAATGGATTTCTAACTTAGGTTCTGGTACAACATATGACTCTTCGCATTGGTTTTATATTGCAAGAGATGCAACAAATAAATATATAGGATGTATTACACCTAAACCTGGAGATGGTCCTCATGGTACTATAGCCATATGGAATGCTACAACAGGTGTAGCTTGTAGTGTAACTGAAAATAGTTCAGACTATGACTATTTAACAGGAGCACGTGATAATTATCATGTACTTAACTTACAAGATACAACTATAATAACAAACAATTTAATAACAATAACTAAACAAGCAGATCCTTCATTCGTAGCAAATAAACAAGCTACACTTGAATTAAAAGGATCAGCATATAGTAATACCTATACGGTAATTATTGATGGTACTACAACTACAACTACTACAGATAGTGATGATACCTATGATGATGCTTTAACAAAAATTAAAGCTTCTATAGATGGTGCGAGTATATCAGGTATAACTACAACAAAATATAAATCTACTATACAAGTATCTAAAGCCTCTGCAATAACTATAAGTGCAACTGGTGGTCCTGAAGGATCTTCTATTACTGTCTTTCAAGATCAAGTAGATGATATAGGTCAGCTACCACTTGAAACTTTTAATGGACATATAGTTAAAATTGTAAATAGCGCATCAACAGAAGATACATATTTTAAAAAATTTGCAGCAGATAATGGAACTTCTGGTACAGGTCAATGGTTAGAAACTATAGATCCTAGTAAGTCTCCTGGATTAACTGCTTCTACAATGCCTCATCAATTAGTTAATACTGGTACCAATGCTTTTACATTTAAAGCTGTTACTTGGACAGATAGATTAGTAGGTGATGATGTTACAAATGAACACCCTAGCTTTTTAAATAATAAAATACAACAAAGCTTCTTCCATAATAATAGATTAGGATTCTTATCAGAAGATAATGTAATCATGGGAAGAGCTGGTAAACGTTTCAATTTCTATTTTGAATCTGCTCTAACAATTACTGATGGAGATCCAGTCGATTTAAGTTGTTCAACAATCCGACCTGCAGCTTTACATGCGGTGATTCCTACTACACAGGGTTTAATACTATTTAGTAAGAATCAGCAATTCCTCATGTCAGCTGATGACGGGGTTTTAACACCAACAAAGACTACGATCAAAGCTATCTCTAACTATGAAGTAGACACAAAAATTGATCCGGTTGATATAGGAACACATATAAATTTCTTAAGTAAAACGCCTAGCTACACTCGTGTATTTGGTATGGCCACACGTGGTCAAGATGAAAACCCTGAAGTATTAGACGTTGGAAGAACAGTGAATGAGTGGGTACCCTCTACTATCGATACGTTCATAGCGAGCCCTCAGAATCAGTTTCTTACCTTGTCAAGTCAATCTTCTAATAAAGTATATTTCTACCGTACATATAGTGACGGAGAAAAGAACATAGTACAAGCGTGGTTTAATTGGCAATTACCTGGTAATGTTCAGACAGTCTTTGTTGACTCAGATGACTTCTTTGCAGTTACTAAACAAGGTACTCAATTTACATTAAGTAAAGCAAGCTTAAGTCAAAGTCCAGAAGATGCTATTATAGTTAGTAACCAAGGACAAAAGATTAATCCTTGTATGGATTTATATACTGAAGCTAGTAATGTTGCAGGAAATAATAAAGTAGATTATGATACTACTAATGACTTCTCTAAATGTTTTATACCTTGGGATAATATCTCTACATTAACACCTGTTATAGTTATTAAAGGTACTACAGCTACAGGACAGTTTATTGAATCTGGTTTTACTACTACACCAACTGTAGTAACTAATGATGGTGATCCTTATTTTAAAGTTGTAGGTAAAGATTTAACAAGTGTTGAAGATGATGTTATCGTAGGATGGAAATATGACTTTGATGTTATCTTACCGAAAACTTACTTCAGATTAGATGATGCAAAGACAATGACTGACTATAGTGCTAGTTTAACTGTAGCAAGAATGAAATTTGCTGTAGGTCTTTCAGGAGTCATGGGTTTTAAAGTTAAATCTACTGGTGTAAGACAAGGGAAAAAGACTTATACTGGTGATTATGTTACAACTGATTACCCATTTATTAATGATGATATAGATTATATTGATAGAGATCAAGTAAAATTAAGAATAAATAATATTGTATCAACAGCTTTTTCTTTTGTTAATGATACAACTATAAGACTTAATTCTATACCATCACAAACATTAACAGCTAGTGCTGGTGATACTACTTTTACATGGACATTTGATAGAACAGATGTTACTAAAATAAAAGTATTAAAAGAAACAGGTAATGGTACTAATTTATATCAGACCCAAACAGAAGGTACTCATTATAGAATAACTGGTAAAAATGTTATCTTTATTGATGGTAATGGTGCTCCTACTGCAGTTACAACAGGTGCTAGAGTTATAATATATAGTGCAGATGATATACTTATTTATTTAGATGAATGGTATAACTTAACACCAACTCAAATAGCAGATACTTATCTAGCTAATGATGTTGCAATATCTGAACAATCAGTATTTGTATTACCAATACATCAAAAAACAGAAAACTTTCAAGTGAGATTATTTAACGATTCTCCATTCCCTGTATCCTTAAACTCTATGATGTGGGAAGGTAACTATTCACCAAGATTTTATAAGAGGATATAATGTATCAATCAATGAATGAATTCGGCACACCATATAATGATGCTGAAGAAGCTATGCGTCCTAAAGGTATAGGACATAGGCATATAGATAAACAATTAGCAACCTCTGGGCTTGAATCACAAATAGCAGGCTGGGTTATAGGTGCTGTAGTAGGTGCTGTTGGTGCAGTAGTAGGTGGTTCGAAATCAGCTAATGCTGCAAGAAAGCAAGCGAATTTAAACAATGAAGCTACTGATCGTCAATATGAATATGATGTTGATTTGTGGGAAATGTCGCAAGAAAAAATTCTTGCTGACAGAGATCATGCAGCTAAAGTAGTTGAATACCAAGCATCTAACGAAGGTAAACTAGCAGCATGGAAAGATGCTTCAAATGCTCAAAGATATAATTATGATTTAATGATTCGAGATCGGGAACAGAATTCCTTAGATCAACAATTTGCTAAATCAAATGATATTTATGATCTTCAAGTAACATTAAATGATATAACTGCTAGAAATGCTAGAGATAATGAATTACAAAAATTAGATGAAATAGAAGCTGAAGCAAGATTTGATAGTGAAGATGCTTATATACAAATGCTACAAACAAAAGGTAAGATGGCATCTATGGGTTCTACTGGTAGAGCTGCTGAAAAAGGAATACAAACAACATTAGCAGACTATGGTAGACAAATACAATTATTCAATAAATCTATACAAAGTGCTGGTAGAGAAACAGCTTCAGTAATAAGAGAAATACAACTTGATAAAACATCCGCTGATTTAGCTGCTTATGGAGCTAAAATGCTAGACCCTGGTATATTACCAGATCCAATACAACCATTAGCTACACCAATGTCTGACTTCTTATATCCACGTGATGTCGGTGAGTTTGACTTCGGACCAGAACCTGTTCGAGGAGCTTATACTTCTCCATCTGCAGCTGCTGGAATGGCATGGGGTGCTGCAATATCAGGTATAGCTGGACAAGCAGCTTCATTCGTTGCTGCAAAACCTTGGACATAATTAATTATGGTAAAAAAATTTCAACGTCACGCTAAGGGCGGGCGTTTTAAACAACAAGACTTTGGTGACTTAGGGCTAAGTGCTCTTAAAAGAAACAATGATACTATCATTGATAATTTAAAACTACAATCTGCTCGTAATAAAGAATATCGAGATGATACTGAACAATCACTAAGGGATGTCGGTAGAAATGAGTTAAAAAATATTCAAGATCTTAATTCTCTTGAAAATAAAATATATAAGAATAAAGTTGGAAATATTAAAGTTAGAGCAGATAGAGAAATTGAAGCAATAAGAGGTCAAGCTAAAGAAGCTGGAAAAAAATCAGATTTTTGGAAAGAATTCTCTCTTACACATTCTAAAAAGTATGGTAAATTAGCTGAAGGTCTTACTAATCTTGGTGAACATCTATTAAGCCAAAGTAAACTGAAGGAATATTATGACAGTGGTGGTCTTGATGTAGATGTTTCAAACCAAACTGAATTTGAAACTAATACTAGAAATAGTATAACACTAGATAAAATAAGAACTGAAGATTATTCAGTTAGATATGAATTATCTAAAGAAGATCTTAGCATGCTTCCTACCTTTTCTAATGGGGTAAGTAAAGATATTCAAGATAACTGGAGTATAGTTGAACAACAAATTAAAGATTTAACAGGTACAAATTTAGCAGAAAGTAATGTTGTACGTTTATATGAAGAGCATGTAAAAGCAATATTAAATAAAGCAGGAATAAGTCCTCGTACAAAAGGATATACTGAAGCAGTTCGTTTTGCAAGATCAAAAGGATTAGCACAGAAAGTAGTTTTCCGAAATGGTAGAGAAATAAAAGAAACTGCAGAAATCATAGAGTCTTATGCAAAAGCACATAATGCTAATACTCCAGGACATCCAAGTTATACAACTGAATGGACAACTGATATGGCAGTTGATGCTAAAGCTAAAGCATATGAATCAAAATCAGCTACATTTAATGCATTAGTAGAAGCGTTCAATGGTGGTACATTCAGAGGACAGTACGGAAACCCTGCAAGTAGATATGCTGATAGAGGCTCTAATATGCAAGAAGCCTCTGTAAAAGCTGCTGAATATTTATTACATACTAATAACTATACAGACCTAGAAGATTTTTTAGATGATACTTATAATCTATATACTTTAGATGGTAAGACTACTTGGATAAAACGTCACGGTGGTAAAAATTTACAGGTTCTCGAAGATGCATTTATAAAAAAACAAGATCATGATATTAAGTTATCAGATGCTGCTCATAAATCTAAACAAATTGCTGAAACAAATGATATTAAAAATAGAATATCTAATCCAGATAGTGTAGATGATAAGGGTGAATCGAATTATATTGATGCAAGTACTGATGAAGGTAAATTGCTATTATGGGAACAAATGATTGCAAGTCCTAATAATGTATCTCTTCAAAAGTTAGTTGGCCCTTATATAACATTTGATCCTAATATGAGAGTACCACAAATTGATGCTACTAATATGATCAATGATTTACAAGCAAACAATCCTAAAGGATTTATGTCTGTTTATTCACTTTTAACTCAAGCTGAAAGAGAAAGCTTTCAAATAGATTATAAAGTAGCACAAGATTTAGAAAGGATCGCAGGTATAAAAGATGTCCCAACATCATCAAAAGCACTGGCAACTGAAAAAATCGGAGCTATAGATAAATTAGCACTTACAGGTGCAGGCTCAGTCGGCACCTCTAGAGCAAAAGAAGCTTATATTCAGATTTTACATAATAAATTTGCTGAACTTAGCAATGAGAAAAGTAATGACTATGTAGAAGATCCTACATTAAGATGGCGTAGATCAGTTGAGGCAGTTGATGAACTTTTAAATGACGGTGCAGAAAATGGTCATGGTATATTTAGAAGATCAAAACCAACAGAGGAAGGTGGTAGAGTCGTTTGGTATTCATGGACTAAAGATCCTAAAGAAAAACAAAAACAAATGACTACAGAATTCATCGGGAAACAAATAAATGCAAATGGAAATAATTATGAAAAATTCTTAAATAAGCTAAATACTGTTAATCAAGATCCTGATGCATTAGCAAACTGGCAAGGTGATGAAGGGTATGGTTATATAGTAGCTAAAGATGAAATAGATGATGCTTTAGTTTCAATTAAAAATGGACGTGTTGTTCAAGCTAATAATAATATAAGTTTTATAGCTGAGAGTTTCAGTACAGAAGATGAAACATTAACATCAGCTCATGTTTGGAATGATTTACTAAACTTAGCAAATGGTGTCACACGTGCTAATAAAGAAGAATATGAGCATTATGTAAGAGATAATGATGTAAATCATGCAGAACGTAAATTTAATAATCTACCAGGCTTTTTAACAAAAGATGTAAGGCAAGCTTTAAATGAATATGAAAAAGTTGCTGTTGGTAAAGTAGCAGATATTTACAGTGCTACTAGTATGTTCCCAATGAAAGAACATATTAGAACTTGGTGGGGAGGAAAGAAAAAGAATCCCGACTGGATAGAGGGAGTTCATGGACTGACCCCTGAAGAAAAAATAAACCTTATTTATTCTGATCCTATATTAGATAATTTTAAACTTACAACTGGTATAGAGTATGAAAAATTAGAATCTGGTAATATAGTTTTTTCAGATATGGCAGGAGCTATTAAAGTGAAAGATACTTTCTTGGTTGATTACTGGTATAATCCAAATACAAACGAATTTGTTCCTAATAAACCTTATGGAGACAATGATAAATAAAGAACAAGATGAAAAGGAAGACATTAGTAATTTACAAGCTGAACTTCCTTCTATAAGTAAAGAAGAACAAGTACGTTCTAATATGGATAACATGCCTCTTAACATAAATAAAGAGGAACAAAAAGAGTTTGTCCCTTTCAAAAAGTTAAAAGGTGATGAGAAAAAACAAGCAGATTCTGAATACGATGTTTGGTGGAACATGGATCGAAAGGATCCTAATAGACTACTACTTAAAGAAGAGTGGTATCAAAAATACTACAATAAAACTTTAGCAGAAATAGATGAAGAAAAGAGAAGGACTGGTGGGTTCTATCCAGGAGCAAATGATTTCTTAGGTAACTTAAATAATACCTTTAAGGGACTATCAATGCCTGGTATATCTTTAACAGACTTTGCATTTGATGTTGCAGGTAATTTACCTGGTGCATCACTTATAGATGATCTTTGGGATAAGAAAACAGAAGATTTCTATAGTCCAGAAGCTACTAAATTTAGAAGAATCCTTTCAATTGTTATACCTTCTATATGGGCTGGACAAGGAGTTACTGCTAATCTAGGTAAAATGGGTTTACAAGAAGCTCCTAGATTAACACAACTAGCTACAGCTCTTGGTGCATATGGTGTTACAGATGCTGCTATTGTAGGTCTTAGTGACCAAGGATATGAGGATACTATCACTCAATCTTTGTCAGAAGCATTCCCTGGTGTCTTTGGTCCAAAAGGGCATATACCTATACCTGATTGGGCTAAAACTTTAGATGGTGATTCTCCTGAAGTAAGAAAATATAAAAACATGCTAGAGAATACTGTCTTCAGTGGAGCTGCTACAATGCTAGGAGCTTGGATTGAAATCAGTAAAGGTGGTAGAGGTTTATCATGGTTTGACCCATTAGATAATACAGCTGCTGCATATAAAACTAGAGAATTATCTAAAGCTTCTGATCCAGATAAACTTATTCGTATTCAAGAAATTAATACTGCTTTATCAACAAAGAAATTATCTAGAAAAGTACAAACACAATTAGAAGATGAATTAATAGCATTAAAAGATTCATTAGGTGGTATAGATAATTTTGAAGAAGCTTTAAGACAAGCTGAGGTATCTTCTGCAAAAGAAGTTGACGAAGCAGCTAGAGGTAAAATAACTAGAGGAGATGTAGATGAAAATACTTTTGATCCAGATATAACACCTGTTGTTAATACTGGTAAAAGATCTATACCTCCTGGTAATGTAGCACGTAATCAAGCAGATGTTGCTGCTATTAAAGCTGGACAATCAACTGGTGATCCAGCACCTATTATAACAGAATCTATGAGAAATAGAGGTCTAATGGTAGGCTCTACTTCACGTGATGCTGTTATGGGTGTAGCAGAACAAGCAAGGGATTTAGGTAGATTTAACGCTTTGGTAAATGGATTCAGATTCACTAAAAAGAATATGGATTCTCTTGCATGGGATGTTTATACTAGTATTATAGCTGCAGAAAATATGGATGATCTAAGAGGTATATTCTTAGATTATAAAGATACTAAAACACTTTTAGGTGGTAAGTTAAAAGTAGAATATATTACTGAAGAGCAAGCTAGAGGTGCTGCATTTGCTATGCGTGATCTAGTTGATAGATTCTTAGGTAGAGATATTGCAATGAACTCTGCTAGGGTAATGGATACCATGGGTAGAGAAGCTGCATCTCTTGCTGAAGCAATGACAGATTTAAGACCTTTCATGGATGATCAGAAAGGAATGGATCTTGTTATTGATAAAATGCAATTCTTAATGGATGAATATGCTCTTAATAAATATATATCTGGTTGGTCATTAAAGAATAAAGATTGGGCAGATGCTATTCCTCCTACAGATTTTGAGACTACTATTAAAACTCTTAGTGCTGAATTTAAAACAGCTGAGAATAGAATACATGCTGCTAATTTAAACCTAACAAAAGAGCTTAAACAATTAACTAAAACTAATCCATTAGCTATGCGTCCTTTAATGGATGCCTTTGCATATACTAAAGGTGATGTAGATAGTTTAGCTAAATTAATGAGATGGGCTGGTAGTGAAGTATCTCCAAGAGGTATGATTGTAAGTCCTAATCCTAGAGAAATGAATCTCTTTGCTCGAAATGCATTTGCAGTAGTATTTAATAATGTACTATCTGGTTTATCTGCATTTAGAGCAGGATATGATGTAACTGCTAAACTGATGCTTAGACCTATTACTCAGGTAACTGGTAGTGCTTTAAAGATACCTGTTCAGGGGCTTGACCAATTCCGTAGAACCATGTATTTTAATGGTGCTATGTTTGAAACTAATAGACGAGCATTATCAGATTCTTGGTCTATGATTAAAAGGTCACATAAAGATCCTGAATTAATGCTTAAAGCATATAGAAAAGATCTTAAATTCAAGAAAGTTGATTCTGCTAAATGGGATATAATAAACCAGATGAGACAAGTCTGGGAAGCCGAAGGTAATGCTGGTAAAATAATGCAGTTAAATACTGTTGAATTCCTAAGAGATTTATCAAAAGCTCCTTGGAATAGATATGGTATGTCTGCCCTTACTGGACCTGATGCTTATTCATGGACTCATGTAGCTCATCAATTAGCTAGAACTAGAGCATATGCTGAAGTATTTGAAGAATTTGGTTTTGCTGATTGGAAGAAGATACTTGTAGCTGAAAAGAAATATGCTAAAGAATTCTTTGATGAAAACGGTTTGATTAGAGATTCAGCATTAAGAAATATATCTGGTGAAATAACGCTTAACTTAGATGATAAGTTAGCATCTTGGATAAATCAAGGTACAACAGCTGTTCCAATAACTAGACATTTATTAATGTTCCCAAGAACACAAAGCAATGATTTTAAAAATGCTTTATCTTGGACTCCTTTACAAGCTATTCCAGGTATTAATAAATATTCTAAAACTATTTGGGCTAGAACAGATGATCAAATAGCTGAAGCTTTAGCTGAACACGGTGTAAGTATAAAAGATCCTGGTGCTTATTTCTTATTTGAAAACTTACAAAATGAATATATAGGTAGAATTGCTTTCTCTGCTGGTTTAACTAAACTTCTATGGGACTATGCAATGGATGGTAACATTAGAGGTAATGGACATTATAATGCAGATAGAAGGATGAAAGAAAGAGATGAAATGGGATATAAACCTAAAGAAATTAGAATTGCTGGTAAATGGTTTAGTTTTGCTGGCCTACCTGGAATAGAACAGACATTATCTACTATAGGAGACTTATCTTATTATGCTGCTGATCTAGAACAACCATTTTTAGAAGACTGGCATCGTAAATTAACATGGTCTTTAGCTGCTAGTTTCTTAAATGATACTCCTTTACAAAGTATAGAACCATTACTTGCTGCTGTAAATGGTGAAATAGGTAAATGGTCTCAATTCATTGCTAATACAGCCAAAGCTTATATACCAAATGGTAGTGCTTTAGGAGTATTAGCTGATTCAATTTCTTCAACTCAAAAAGATATTCAAGGTGAAATACATGAATATGTAATGATGAAACTTCCTTTTGCTAATTTAATGTTAGATGAAAGAGTAGATTTTTGGACAGGTGAAAAGATAAATGATATCCATCATCCTGTTGCGAAATTAGTTAATGCTGTAACTAAAATTAACTTAAATGCAAAAGAAGAACCATGGAGAGAAACATTACGTGAAATAGGATGGAATGGTTATTCTAAAATAAATAAAGACTCTACAGGATCATACGAATATAGTACAGCTGAACGTCAATTGATATATAAATATATGGCAGAACAACAGCTATATAAAAAACTTATAGCTTTATTTAAAACTAAAAAGTACAAGAAACAAATAGGTCAACTACGTTTCAATCGAGTTAATACTAATGATACTGAACAGAGAATTAAATTAGAACAAGATTATCTACCTATTATACAAGAAATTAATCGTTTCGTAAAAGCTGCTCATGTATTAGCAGAAGAAAGATTAGTTCGTGAAAATCCTGATATTGCTAACACAATTCTACATCAACGATTAGCTAATGCTGCTATGAAGCGTGGTGATGTAACTGCTGCTTCTGAAATACAAAAAAGAGAACAAGAAACTAGACAATTATTACAAATGGCTAAATAACATACTATGGCTGTTACACAAAATTCATACGTTGGGAATGGGTCTACCACCACTTATTCCTTTACATTTCCATATCTTAAGTCTACAGATGTAAAAGCCCAGATTGATGCCACCGACACTACGGCTTTCACCCTTCCAACTGCTACGACATTACAATTTAATACTGCTCCATCTAACGGAGCCAAAATCAAAATATACCGATCAACGGGTGATGACTCTTTAACAGCTACCTTTTATGCAGGTTCAGCTATTAAATCAGAAGATCTGAATGATAACTTCACTCAGAACTTATATACTACTCAAGAAGTAAACGCTAGATATTTAAGTAATTTAGGAGGCACCATGGTAGGTGACCTCACAATGGATGAAGATGCTGATATTATATTTGAAGGTGCTACTGCTGATGCTTATGAGACAACATTAACTGTAGTCGATCCGACAGCTGATAGAACTATAAGTTTACCTAATGAATCAGGTACACTTGTAACAACAGGTGCTACTAACTATGTAACATCAGCACATATTGTTGATGGTGCAGTTGCTACAGCTGATTTAGCTGCAGATGCAGTTACTGGAGCTAAGATAGCAGATGATGCTATTGATTCAGAACACTTAGCAGCTGATTCTATTGATACTGAACACTATGCTGCAGGGTCTGTAGATACTACAGCTCTAGGTAATACATCAGTTACAACAGCTAAACTTGCAGCTGATGCAGTAGATGGTACTAAGATTGCTGATGATTCTATCAATTCTGAGCATTATGTTGATGCTTCTATTGACACTGCTCACATTGCTGACGACCAAGTAACAGCAGATAAATTAGCTAATACTTCTGTAACGGCTGGATCTTATACTGCTGCTGATATTACTGTTGATGCACAAGGTAGATTAACTGCTGCTTCTAGTGGATCTATAGGTACATCTGAGATTGCAGCTGATGCAATTACAAGTGGATTAATAGCTGATAATGCTGTAGGAACTGAACATATTGCCGATGCTGAACTCACAACGCTTGCTGGTATGCAGTCAGGTACTGCTTCTGTCTTGGCGGGCAGCACTGCTCTTACTGCTACTCTCACTGAAATTAATACAGTGGTTGACGGTAAAGGCGTTCACACAACTATATCAGACAGTGATGCTCACTACCCCACTTCAGGAGCTGTTGTTGATTATGTTAGCACACAACTTGCTACAGTAGGTGGTTTTGAAACTATTACTACTGATGCTGCATTCCCTAACACACAACCAGCTAGTGGTATTATAGTTAGTATTGCTGATGCTGGGGGACTTGTTGTTAATGGATCTGGAGTTAGTACTACAGGTAGAACTGCAGGTGGTTCAACAGTAACAATTAATGGTATAAATTCTCAATTCTATAGCAAAACTGTTGCAGCTGGTGTTGCTATGATGGTTGAATCTACGGGTTCAGGTCAGATATATAACTACCATAAAGCTACACTTAAAGAAGCAGACTTAATCAATTTAAGTACTGATATAGAAGACTTTGGTAATAGATATAGAACAGCTACTAATAGAACATCAGATGGAGATTCATCTAATGATGATGGAGATTTATTCTATGATCAGACTGCTAATAAGATGTATGTCCATGATGGATCTACATGGGGTGAAGTAGCATCTACAGGTGAGTTTAAATTCCTATTCTTATGTCCTGCAGGTGGTACAGGTGCACCGACCATTAATGGTAGTGTTGCTACATATGACTTAAGAGAAGCAAGTAATTCAGGTGCAGTTGCTGATGTAAGTACTGCAGCACAATTACTTGTTAGTGTAGATGGTGTTATACAGAAAGCTAACTCTGGTACTAGTGCACCTGCTGAAGGTTTTGCATTAGTAGATACGAATACTATTATATTTGGTTCAAATTTAGCTAGTGGTTCTAGTGTATTTATAGTACAAATAGGTTCTTCTGTAACAGTACCTACTCCTGCAGATAACTCAGTAACTACAGCTAAGATAAATAATAGTGCTGTAACAGGTGCTAAGATAGCAGATGATACTATAACTGAAGCTAAATTAGATGTACATGCTGATCCTAGTGGTACTGATAAATTCCTTAAGTACACCTCTAATGGTATGGAATGGGTCGTACCTAGTTATACAACTAATACTAATACTCAACTAACAGAAGAGCAGGTAGAAGATTTTGTAGGAGGTATGGTAACTGGTAATACTGAAACAGGTATTACAGTAACTTATGAAGATAGTGATGGTACATTAGATTTTGTTACTGAAGTTACACTTGCTGGTGCTAATACATTTACTGGTGTTAAAACCTTTAATGCTGCAGCTATTGGTGAAGTAACTGCATTATCTGATGGAGCTACTATTGCTACTGATTTAGCATTAAGTAATAACTTTAGTGTTACATTAGCTGGTAATAGAACATTAGGTCAACCTACTAACCAAGTAGCTGGTCAATCTGGATCTTTCTTTGTAACACAAGATGGTACAGGTTCTAGAACTTTAGCATATCATGCTGACTTTAAGTGGGCTGGAGGTACTGCACCAACACTCTCAACAGCTGCTAACTCTGTTGATAGAATAGATTATGTAGTCGCTGCTGCTAATAAGATACATGCAGTAGCTAGTTTAGATGTGAAATGATATGGGAGTACTTAACGATAATACACGATTGGGTGCCAGTGCTGCTGGTGCCTATGAGATCGACAGATCATTAAGGTTTAATAGTGCCGATAATGCTGGATTAAGTAGAACATTCGGTACTGTATCGACAGCTGATAATAAGACATGGACTGTTAGCCTTTGGCTTAAAAGATCAAAGTT
>VTLG01015235.1_pt1 | contig 14322 bp, 15 predicted proteins | sample 4694571 | NCBI WGS metagenome assembly VTLG01 (sample SAMN12604809, study PRJNA352737) | marine metagenome | biome: ENVO:00000447; feature: ENVO:00000209|ENVO:00000569|ENVO:01000036; material: ENVO:00002151; isolation source: viral sequences binned using virsorter ...
TCATTATTGCGTGGAAATCCGCAAGAACGTGCCGAATATTATCGAACAATGTTAAATATTGGAGCGTTAAGCGTCAACGAAATAAGAAGAAAAGAAAACATGAATTCAGTGGATGAAGGGGACAATTTATTCATGCAAATGAACATGACAACATTAAAAAATATTACAGAATCAAAAAACGAAGACGATGCCATCAATTAAGTGTGACAACGGAAAATGGAAATTCGGTGAAAAAGGCGAATGCATATATAATTCCGAACAAGAATCGGACGAAGCAAATGCCGATTATTATGAAAATCAAGAAGACATGAAAAACGAAAAAAGACACGTTAAAGAAATTATTGAAGACGCCGAAACAATAACAATTGTATATGGCAAAAGTGATGAATTTGAAGGAATAAAAATCAAAGAAGACGACACACCGGATGAAGGCGCAGAAGAAACAATCGATGACGAATATGAACAAAAAGACATTATCGATGTGAATGATGAAATTATTGAAGAAGACATTGAAAATGATGACAATATTGCAGAATATTCACGTTCATCAAATGACAAATCAGAATTATGGAAAAATACAAATACTATGGAAAAAAGATATTATGATATAGAAACAAGAATTGACAACAAAAACAATAAAAACACAATCATTGGACATGCGGCAGTATTTGGTAAATTGTCCGAAGACTTAGGAGGTTTTCGCGAAACAATAAGTCCCAACGCATTTGACAACGTTCTTGAAAATGACACAAGGGCGTATTTCAATCACGATCCGAATTTTATTCTTGGACGTGTAAAATCGGGAACATTAAGATTAAAAACAACGGAAAAAGGTTTGCAATATGAATTGGATGTTCCGGACACTACTGCGGGCCGTGATCTTTTGGTTTCAATGGAACGTGGCGACGTTAGTCAATCAAGTTTTGCATTCACAATTGCGGACGATTCTTGGCAATCAACACCGGACGGCGAAGTCAGAACAATCAACAAAGTTGCACGTCTTTATGACGTTTCGCCGGTTTCGTTGCCAGCATATCCGGATGCGAACGATTTACAAGTTGCACAACGTGGATTAATAAATTACAAAGACAAACAAAAAATGAAAGACGAATTGAAATTCGATTTTAAAAATGAATTAAGAAAATTAAAAATTAGTATATTAAAACGTAAATAAAAAAAAGATGAAAAAATCATTGGAATTAAAAGAAGAAAGATCAAGCATGATCGTTTCTTTAGAATCAATTCACACACTTGCGGAAACGGAAGAAAGAGAATTGACAACAGAAGAATCAACAAAGGTTGATGAATTAATCAAATCAGTTGATTCAATAGATTCAAAAATTGAAAGAGCAGAAAAAAGCGAAGCAATTTTGAAAAGAGCGGCATCCGTTGCAGGTGTTTCAGTTTCTACAAAAGAAGACAAAACATTGAAAAGATTCAGTTTTCAAGAAGCAATGACACAAGCGACAACGGGCAGACTAGAAGGCATCGTTGCAGAAATGGATCAAGAAGCACGTTCGGAAGCACACTACACCGGACAAACATTCAAAGGTGTTGGAATACCTTCTTCAATATTAACAAGAGCACAAGATTATGTTGACACTGCAAATCAAAATTCAGTTGAAACAATGTCATTCACAGATCAATTAGAAGCAAATCTTGTTTTAGCATCAGCGGGAGCAAATTTCTATGGTGGAATTAACAACATGAAATTTCCGGTTATCAGTGGAATAACATCAGCGTGGCAGCCGGAAACGGGTGGAACGGAAGCAGATGGAACGGGAGCAACAACAAACGTGACATTATCACCGCAAAAATTAATATCGATTGTTAATGTTTCAGCAGAATCATTGAAACAAAATGCGTCATTAGAATCAGCGTTGCAAAGAAACATGGCACAAAACATTGCAGCAACAATGGAATCAGCATTTTTAGCAGAAAGCGACGTTACAAACGCGCCGACATCTTTATTGGCAGACGCAACGTCTTCATCTACTGCGGCAATGAGTGCAACAACAATTTTAGATTTAGAAACGGACACATTAGCGGCAGGGGTTGAAATTAATGGCGCAAGAATGGCATATATTTTAAATATGGCAGGCTATGCGAAAGTTAAAGAATTAGCACAAGTTTCAAACGTTTCTGCAATTTGGGATAATGGTGACAAAAGGTTGAACGGATATTATGGTTTTGCAACGTCAAATCTTGGATCAGACGGAACAACAGCAAAACAAAAAGCGTTGTTCGGTGATTTCTCAAAAGTTCACATGGCTACCTTTGGCGGTTTAGATTTATTATATGATCCGTTCACTAATGGTGGAATTGGTATTCCTAGAATGATCGTGACAAGTTTATGTGACGCGGCAGCAGTTCAAGCGGCATCGTTCCATTCACAAATTGAAGCGTAATAATTAGTAATAGTTAGTTATTAAGAAAAGGCAAAACGGGCGCATTCAGCGGTTATGCCGAATGCGTCCGAATCCTTTTCGAATCAACGAAATAAAAAAAAACACATGGCAAGATATGCATATATAGCGACACCGAACACAAATTCAATCGTTACAACGGCCGAATGCAAAACGCATTTGCGTGTTGATTATAATGACGATGACACATATATTGCAAATCTAGCATTAGCAGCAAAAGAAACAATTGAAGACTACACAAACAGAAAGTTGTTGGAAACGGATGTCATTCAATATTGTGACACGTGGAATGATGCATATTTGTTGTATTTTTCACCAATTTCAGCAGTGACACGAATTGATTATTATAATACAAGCAATGTTTTATCACTTTTGTCAACCGATGTATATGACAAAAACATTTATGGAACACCATCAACAATCACATTGGCGCCATCAAAAACATTTCCAGCAGTTGCAGAACGTGCACGTCCGATCTTGGTGAAATACACGGCCGGATATGCGGATGCATCGAGTGTGCCAATGGCATTGAAACAAGCGTGTTTGATTTTAGTTGCACAATGGTATGAAAATCGTTTGCCCTATGTTCAAGGACGTATTGTTTCAGAAATACCAATGACGGCGACATATTTAATGAATCGATACAAAGTTTATGGATTGGGAATGGATTATATAAACTATTACAACGATTCGACAAATGTATAATGCCGGAACATTAGATCGAAGAATTTTAATTCAAAAAAAATCAACAACACGTGATGCGCTTGGTGGTGAATCGGTGACGTGGGTTTCACATTATTTTTGTTCGTCACATATTGATTTCAAAAAAGCATATCAAGACGATGACACCGAACGAATTAATTCAAAAGAAGAAACAATTTTTATTATACGGAATGAAGGTATAAAGGCAAAACAAGTTGATGCATATAATTATCGAATAGTATATCCATCACAAAACGGATTTTCTGTTTACAATTCACAAGCTTATTATATCACCGGTGTTCAAGAAATAGAAGGACGAAATGCATTTTTAAGAATAACAACCGAAATGCGAAATGATTTATTGACAACAGAATTTTCAAATCTTTATTCAATATATTTTGATTCGGATGGATATCTTGATTTAGAAAACAATTTCACATATGGTAACGGATCAGATGATACGCCATTTTCAATTTCGTTATGGTTTAAAACGGACGATATAACAACGGCCGGTTTCCTTGCAAAAGACGAAACAAACAAACGTGAATATCATCTAATTTGCACAAGCACGAACAAAATTCGTTTTAGATTATATGACAATTCAACACAAGGATATTTTGATGTTATTACAGTTGACGATATGTCAATTTATGAAGGAAATTGGCATCATATTTGCGCAACATATTCCGGTGAAGGGCCGGACGCCGAAAGTTTAAAATTATATATTGATGGAGGTTTGATTGACAATGTCGATTTTCAAGTTGTTGGAACATATGTGGCAATGGAAAACACAACAACACCGGCAACATTTGGTTTATGGTTAAAAAACGACATGTATTTTGACGGCTATCAAGACGAACAAAGTATTTGGAGTGATGAATTAACATCTTCGCACGTTTTAGAAATATATAATTCCGGCACACCAAATGATTTGTCTTTGCATTCTGCGGCTGCAAAATTGGCCGGATGGTGGCGTGATGGTGATGGTGATGTTTATCCAACAATATTGGACGCAAGTGGAAACGGAAAAAATGGAGAAATGAAACAATTGTCAGAAAGTTCAATCACAACAATAGTTCCGTAATTATGGCAATAAATAAACAAGCAGTTGAAATTGAAGGAATTGAATCAGTGATGCAAGCATTGGCGAATATACGAAAAGAAATGAAAAATGATCGTGCATTTACACGTGAAGTATTAAGTCCGGCAGCGCGTCCGGTTAGACAAAAAATGCGTCAAGAAGTTTCAGTTTTAAAAAATGCCGATGTATTTAAAGTATATCGAACACCGAAGTTTTTTAAAGGTATTCGAGCGCCACGGGGAAAAGGACGTGTTGCATATGAAATAAAGTCAGGAAATTTGAAAAAATCAATTGGATTGTTTACAACAAGAAAATCAAGAAGACAACCGGCCGTGTATGTGGGGCCACGTTATACAATGGGCAGATTTAAAGATCCGGAAATTGGTGGATGGTATTTGAACATTGTTCAAGTTGGAACGGATAAAATTCCAGCAAATCCATTTGTCACAAAAACATATAATTTAATGAAGACGCAAACAGCGTCAACATTGGAAAAATTAAGCAAAAAAAGATTGACGAAAGTCGTCAGCATAAAAGGAAAAAAGGCAAAATTGATATTGGTATGATCGGAAAAGCAATATATAATATTTTAACGACAAACGCGGCGGTTTCTGCATTAGTATCAACGCGAGTATATCCGAACGTCAATTTCAATTCAAAAACACAATATCCGTATATTGTTTTTCAAAATACCGATGACGATCCGCACGACACAAAAAGTGGTGTTTCATCATTAAACACGGCATCAATACTTGTGAAATGTTTTAGCAATAATGCGTTAGCGGTTGAGGAATTAGCGGAAAAAGTTCGAATTGCGTTGGATAGAAAAAAGGGGACATACGGAACAATAGTTGTGCAATCAATACAATACAAATCAATGATGAATTCATTCGAATTTCAAGAAATAGACTCCAACGATGGTTTGTTTATGACGGCACAAAATTTCGATTGTCGATATGATCCCGTAAATAGTTAAATAATAAAAAAAAGAAAATGGAAAAACATATTGTTATTAAAGAATACAAAGAGAATTCAAGTATTATAAAAAAAGGATCGGTGATCATAATTCATGAAAATCAAGTTGAATATTTTGTGAAACAAGGAATCATTGCAGGTAAAGAAAAAACAAAAACAAACAAAGAAACAATTGACAAAAAAGAAGTGATTGAAAAAAAGAAAACAGAAAAAAAATAATAATTATTAAAAAATAGAAAAAAAATGGCAACAGATAATGTATTAAACGGAACGTCGCTTATATTAAAAACGGGAGCGACAGAAGCAGCTGCAACAGCATTTGCATTCACAACAAGTTCGTCACTTTCAGTGACAATGAACACAAGGGATATTTCAAACAAACAATCAGCAGGATGGCGTGAATTATTAGAAGCACAAAAATCATGGAGTATTTCCGCAGATGGTTTGGTTGCATACAATGATAGTGCTAGTTCGGCTGTTAAAAACGTAACGGATTTGATTTCAACACTAATTGCAAGACAAGCAATTGTCTATGTTGAAATGACAACGGATGTTGTTGGTGACACATCTTGGTATGGATCGGCATTTATTACAAATGTTGAAATGAGTAGTCCCCTAGAAGACAACGTCACTTTTAGTTGCACACTAGAAGGAACGGGATCATTGACACCGGTGGTGAATTCATAATTTGATTGTAGTGAACGGCGCGCATTCCATTTCGTTGGTTTGCGTTGCCGGAATCTACTTTTTATTAACTTAATAAAACAACGAAAATGGTAAAATATAAAATTGTAAACATCGGCGACAAAAAATTGCCGTGTCGATTTGGAATGGCTGCATTAAGAAAATACAGCAAAGAAACAAACACAACATTGGCACAATTGTCAGAAATAGGAACAAACATGACATTGGACAATGCAATTGTTTTGGTGTGGTGTGGTTTGTCAGATGGTGCGCGTGTGAAGGGTGTGCCGTTTACATATTCGGTTGATGACATCGCGGATTTATTGGACGGAAATCTTGATTGTTTGGAAGAAGTGTTTGCGGTGTTGGAAAGTCAAATGTCACATTATGATGAAGACAACGGAAAAAAGCAGAAGGCGGCGAAGTAGGTGAAAAACTAACTTGGCCGCAATGTGTCAAATACGCATTTGGATATTTGAACATCAAACCGGAAGAATTTTGGCATATGTTGCCATGTGATTTTTTCATTATGTTAAAAGGTTTTTTTGAAATGCGTGAACATAACGATCGAAATGAATGGATTCGAACAAGATGGCAAACAACATTGTTGTTGAACATTCAAATGTCGAAAGGTAAAAATATAAAGCCGCGTGATTTGATTGAATTTTCGTGGGAAAAAGAAGAAACAAAAGCAATAAAACATTCAACATATGATGAATATTTTGCAGAATTTGAAAAAGTAAGAAAACAAAACAACCTTGAATCAAAATAAATATGGCAACAAAGGCACAAATTAATGTAAAAGTTGGAGCGTTAACGGAAGGATTCGACAAAGGAATGAAACGTCTTGAACGTAAGTTAAAAAGAACGGGACGATTGTTGAAAAAAACCGGAACAGCAATGACGCAAAATTTTACGGCGCCAATTGTTGCAATGGGCGCAATGTCAGTGAAAGTGTTTGCAGATTTTGAACAAGGAATGTTGAAAGTAAAAGCAATTTCCGGTGCAACAAATACGGAAATGAACGAATTGACAGATACGGCAAAACGTCTTGGATCAACAACGATGTTCACGGCAACACAAGTTTCGGAATTACAATTGTCTTTGTCGAAATTAGGTTTGACGCCAACAGAAATCAACAAATCAACAGAATCAATTTTGAATCTAGCGCAGGCAACGGATTCCGATCTTGCACAAAGTGCAACAATTGCAGCATCAACAATGCGTGCATTTGGATTGGAAGCAGAAGACATGACAAGTATTGTTGACGTTATGGCCGACGCTATTTCGTCAAGTGCATTAGACATGTCCAAATTTGAAACAGCAATGTCGAGTGTTGCGCCGGTTGCAAGGGTTGCAGGGGCGTCATTAGAACAAACAACGGCAATCATTGGAGTTTTGACAAACAATGGTGTTGAAGCGTCAACAGCGGGAACAGCATTGAGAAATATTTTTCTTGATTTGGCAAAAAATGGAATGTCATGGAGTGACGCAATGGATCAAATAAACAACGCAGTCGATCCATTAGCAACGGCATTTGATTTGTTTGGAAAAAGAGGTGCAAACGTTGCGACAATTATTGCAAACAATGGACAAGAAATTCGAAATTTGACGGCAGATTTTGAAGATTCTGAGGGTGAAGCGCAAAGAATGGCGGACATTATGGATTCAGGTTTATCCGGATCATTACGAAAATTGAAATCAGCGGCAGAAGGTGCAGGAATAGAAATGGGCCAAGGATTGAAACCGATTGTTGAATCATTTGCAAAAACATTGCAGAATGTTGCATATTGGTTTCGTGATCTTAGTGATTCACAAAAAGAAAACGTTATTCAAATTGGCTTGATAGTTGCGGCAATAGGGCCAATATTGATCATGTTTGGAAAATTGTCATTAGGAGCTGCAGCAGCTGCAAAAGCAATGCAAAGATTGAATAAATTTATTGTTGCAAATCCTTATATAGCATTGTCCATTGCGCTTGGTTTGGTTGCTTTAAAAGTTTATAATTACGTTACAGCATTAACAACACAAGAACGTATTCAAAAGAAATTGCAACAAATTCAAAGAAATGCAATTGCAGAAACAAAAATTGAAGTCAATGCAATTCATGAAAAGTTGCGTATCGCAAGAAACATTGAAGCAAGTGACGCAGATCGAGAAAAGGCAGTTCGATCATTAAATAAAGAAATTCGTTCGTTAAACGGACAATTGACACTTGAAAACATCAATGAAAAACGTGTGACAGCGTCAATAAAAGAACATACCGACGCAATTATTGCAAACGCAGCGGCTGCAGGATCAAAAAAACGTTTAGAGGAGGAAGTTATGGAATTGGAGCGTTTGAAGGATGTTCAGGATGATTTGTTTAAAGCCTTTCTTGAAAATGTAACCGATGCACAATTGTTTCAATTTGGATTCAAGTCGGGTGATTGGGATAGATTTTCATATGCAGTTGAATTCGCAGAAAAGAAAACACAACATTTGAATGAAGGAATAGAAGAACAACAAAAAGTGGTTGACGGAATAGCGGATTCAATAGTTGATTATACAAAGAAAAGTGCGATTTTAACAGAAGAATTGTCGTTGTCAGAAATAATGTCAAAAAATTATGGAAACACAATTTCCGGTTTGAATCAAAAATTGTCCGAATTAACAAATGTATATGAAAACGCCGAAAAAGGATCGTCAGATTATAAAACGGCAACAAAAGAAATCAAAAAAGTTTCGAAGGAATTAGCAAAAGAATATGACAAACTTGCCGTCAAAACGGGTAGCAGCGGAAACAATAGTGTCACGGGTGCAATGCAAAAATTGAATCAAGAAATACAAGAATTGACGCAGCAATTCTACAATGCAGAATTAGCGGGTGAAGACACAACAGACATTTTATCTAAATTAAAAACAAAAACAAAAGAACAAAAAGACGCACAAGACAAATTGAACAAAGCTCTTGCAACAGAAAGTGATATTTTAAAAGAAAACAATAAATTAATCACGGAGCGTATAAACAAAACAACGGGACGAAAAGAACAAGTCACATACGGATCAATTGAAGAAATGCAAGGTGACACTAGCGGAACGGGTGGAACAATTACGGGAATATTTAATGAATTTAGTGGTGAATTTGAATCCTTAAATAAGGAAATCAACGGAACGTGGGACAACATTGTCAACGGAATGGAAAATTTTGGACACAAATGGATCGGTGAATGGAAAAATACAGTTAGCGGAATTATTGCCGTGGTGGATCAATTAGATCAAACATTTGACGCATATTTTAAAATGCAAACGCAAAAAATTAACAATCAAAATAAAGAACAGCTTGATGCAATAGATCAAGAAGAAGAAGCAAGAAGAGCGTCTTTAATGAATATAACGGACGATGAAAAAAGAGCGGCAGCGCTTGAAAGATTGGACGATGAATTTTCCCAACGAAGGGCAGATATTGAAGAAGAAACACAAGAAAAATTGAACAAGATTAAAAGACAACAAGCAATTAAAGACAAGGCGGTTGCAATATTTCAAGCAACAATCAATGGAGTTGGTGCAGTGATTTCGGCATTAAAATTCGGGCCTATCGCAGCAATAGCGGTTGGTGCATTAGTTGCGGCACAAATTGCAATGATTGCAGCAACACCAATTCCAAAATTCGCAGATGGTGGAATTGTTAGTGCGCCGACACTTGGAATCATGGGTGAATACAGCACGGCAAAAACGAATCCGGAAGTGATTGCGCCGTTGGATCGGTTGAAATCTATGATTGGAGACACCGGACAAAATATTGTAGTCACCGGTAGATTAAGAGGTAACGATATATATTTGAGCAATGAAAATACAGCGACTAACAGATTAAGAACATCATAAAATGGCAAGGACACCCTACGGATTATCGGAATACGCACAAATAAAAGTAAATTCTTTAAACAATACGACATATACCGCAACAATTTGGTGGACGGGAACGGGGGCGACAAATGAATGGATTCTTGGTGATGATGGTATGAAAATCGATTGGGAAACGTCACAAGTTCAAGACAAAAATTCTACAATACTGCCATCAAAATTAACATTGAATTTATTGATTGAAGATTTGACACAAGAAAATTTTGTCGAGAACATGCGAACAAATTTGCAAGAAAAAGACGTTTGGATCATTGTGCGTTTTGGGTTAACTGGCTCTGTTTTATGGAGTGGATACTTTATTTTAGATTTAGAAGCAAAAGAAGATGTCAGTTTTCCATATCAAACAACACTTGTTGCAATTGATGGATTGGCAACATTGAAAGAAGTCCCTTTTTTAAGGGATACAAATTCAGAAACAAGCGCCGTTCCAACGTTTCCATATGTAAAAGCCGACACGTATGCAAACGCAGGATATAGAAGACTAATTTCAAGTTCAAGTTCTTGGATTGCTGTTTTATTAGAAAAAACAGGGATGTTGCTTGATACAGATTCGACAACGGGAACGATTGAAAATTTTGTGATTCAAACCGCAATTAATTGGTGGAATGAAGACATGGACAAGGGGCCGCAGCTAGGTTTCCATATGTAAAAGCCGACACTTATGCAAACGCAGGATATAGAAGACTAATTTCAAGTTCAAGTTCTTGGATTGCTGTTTTATTAGAAAAAACAGGCATGTTGCTTGATACAGATTCGACAACGGGAACGATTGAAAATTTTGTGATTCAAACCGCAATTAATTGGTGGAATGAAGACATGGACAAGGGGCCGCAGCTAGAATTTTGTCCATGGAGTCAAATGAAAATCAACATGAAGGATTTTTATACAACCGGATCAAACAACACATATCAACCGCCATCCGTATATACAGTATTAGTGTCTATATGCAAAAATTTTAATTGTCGATTGTTTTTTTGGCGAAACACATTTCATTTTGTTCAAATTTCTGAATTTAACACTGACGAACAAGGAACGTCGCCATATACAAATCCAATAAATATCCCAACAAGAGAACACTATTATAATACAAGTGATAGAATACAACGGAATTATTTTGGACGAGTTAATTATAGTGCATATTATCAAAAAATTGAATCAGCAACATCCAACACCGGTTTGCAAAAATTGGCGGGATCAATATATCAAGCAATTCCAGCAATAAAAAGAACAAACACAATATATGCAGAAAGTGCCGGCGATAATTATTTCAATGGTTTTCCGTTGTTTTTGACGCACAACACAGTTGCAGGCCTTGACACAACATGGCCAACAGACAACGCTAGTCATGCAATAACACAATTTTCAAATTCGAATGGAGCATATAACACTATGACGTTAACAAATGCAGACGAATTGGCAGGTTTTATTTGTCGAATTTATTGTGATTTTACAAATACATCGGACACGGAATTGCATTTTCAAAATTTATGGACATTAAGAGCAAAACCGGCAACGTCTTCTTGGGGCGCCGCCGACAATTACACCGCTTATATGTATACGGGTGCGGGAAGTTTCACACAAATACGATGGATGTTGAATGAATTTCCGCTTTTAAACAATCAACAATATATTCGAAAAAATATATATATTCCAGCAAATGCAGTAAATCAAACAATGACAATTTTTGATTCTTCAACCGATAGTTTAACAGATTCAACAAACAATTTATTTCCTACTGATCCGGCCTTTATTGGTGATTGGGATTTTCAATTTTATACATTTACAGAATACGACAACAATCGAACATATCCAATGCGTGCACACATTCAAGGTAATTCATATTATTCACATGGAAGAGTTTTATATAGAAGCGCATACGCTGGTGGATCGACGGGTAGTGGAACATCACCAATAACAAGAGAAGAAGTTCCAACTTATTACTCAGTGGATTATGTAGATAGTGTTAACAACAATAATGAATTTAATTCATTGTTTGTTCCGGTTTTAAATAACGCGGGGGCGTTCGGTGTTGCAGGTGAACAAATTATTACAGATCAAAGTGGCAACGACACATATACATATAATGTCGGCACAATTAGGTTTGGTGACGGATCAGGAGCAAATTCAACGTCAACAATTCAAGTTTGGAACGGATCAGATTGGGTTTTTGTAAATCCACAGGGAAAATGGGCAAAGGGAATATATGTGTGGAATGCCGGAACAAGTGAATATGATTGGAGTTCGTTAACATACGACAAAAAAATTCAAGAATTAATCGGTGAAGAAATCTTGAACAATCAAAGCAGTTCAATTGTAACATTTAACGGAACAACAGTGTTGTCCGAAACGGACAAATATTGGCCGTCATCTACTAGATTAAAAATGGTTTCACCTTGCGCGAAATTGTGTGACGCAGACGGCAAAGAATACATGATGATGCGCGGAACGTTCAATTTTAGCAATGACGAATTTGGTGGTGAGTGGGTTCAAGTGTTTTATGCTACGCCAACAACAACAACGGGATCAGTAATGTGGGACGGCAACAAATTCGGGCCTAATTTAGCTAATTGGGACGATCCCGGCGAAACACCATAAAAAAAAAAAATGATACCTACTAATATAACAACAAACATTCCGAGCAAAACAGCGTCACAATATTATCAAGAACGTGACAATGCGTTTTATTTAACACAAATTGCAACAAATTATGATCAAGGTGACGTATTTACAATAGAAACACCGATTGTATGTCGGCCGTTAGCTTTTGCAATAACAGCGGGGACGAAAATAATTGTTAACGGCGTAGAATTAGAAATATATGCCGACGCGGCAGCATCTGCAACACAATTTTTCATTACAGCAACAACACTTGAATCACCAATTGATTTTGCTTCAATAGTGGCAATAAATCAAAAAAATCTTTTTTTACAATATCAAAGAAAAACAGAAGGACAAATTGCAGGTTTTGATATTGACACTGATGGTATTGCAAAAGGAGGTGTTGAAATTACGGGTTGGCTTGATTCCGACACAATGGCGGGAGCTACTGCAAACAATGTGCCAACAGCTGAATCCGTGAAAGCGTATGTCGACACAAATGCAGGTGGAACGTCAAATTATATAATGGCGACATGTTCAACAACAGCATTGACAAGTGCAACCGATGGTATTGCCAACGCTGTTGTCATTCCTTTTGATACAACATCAGTTTCATCAGACACAACAACAATCACATTATATGGTGCGGATGGATATGAATCTTTATCAGGATCGGGTTATTCATTTAGATTGGACACAAATTCACGAACGGGAAAATATCATATTGATTGGAATGTTTCGGTTGACACAAGTGTTGTCAATAATAGATATTTAATCGGTATAACTTTGCAAAGTATGTTGGCGCAAGAGGGTGAAACGTGGGAAGAATTATCACCATCAAGAACATGGATATATAATCGTGGAACGGGGGGCAACAGATACGGAAGCGCGGGAAATTCTATATATTACAATCTTGACACCGATGTCAATGAAAGAATTTTTCGATTGGTTTTTTGGAAAGAAGACGGAAACGCGTCCGGAAAAAATATCACAACAAATGATGGCGTTAGTATAAAAATAAAACAATTATAAAATCAAAAAAATGAATTGCGACACAAAAGACATGGTGCAAGTTTTAAGCATAAACACGGCCGGAATAGGAATTTCTATTGCAGAAGTTAACGAAATATTGACGTTATTAGCATTAATATTGTCAATTGTTTTCACTATTTATAAATTTACAAAATACGATGGCAAAAAATAATATATTTAATTTCTTAAAAAAACCGAAGAAAAAAAGAAAAGGAATTCATTCAAAAAATGAATCAAGATCACAACGAAAAAAAACATATCGCGGACAAGGTAGATGAAAAAATTCATACAAAGATTAATTAAATTATTTAATAAAATGAAGGAAATCGAAAATTATGCATTAAAAGCAAATCTATTGTTGTTGCGTGAAATATACACGGAAAAATCAACAATTGGAAAATTATATTTCAACGGGAATTTTTATGGACACACGTTGGAATTGCCATATTTAGACAATCAACGATCAATTTCAAGCATTCCAAAAGGAGTCTATCAAGTTGAAAAAAGGGCAGGTGAAGAAAGCCCAAAATTCAAATATCAACATTTGATCGTCAAAGACGTTCCGAACAGATCATATATTTTGTTTCATGTTGGAAATTATCCAAAAGACACAAAAGGATGTGTTTTGATCGGCAACACCAAATCGTTGAATGCAATTGGTGAATCAACAAAAGCGTTCAACAAATTGATGTATGATTTACAGCCATACACAAAAATCGAATTAGTAATTAAAAACAAATAAAAATGGAAGATTTCATTAAGTCATTAGATTGGCAAACAATTCTTTGGAGTTTGATCGCAATATTTGAAGTGATTGTCAGATTAACACCATCAGAAAAAGACAATTCAATATTAAACAAAATCATTTGGGTTGTGGAAAAATTAGTGCCAAACAAAACAAAAGGAAAAAAACCTTTTTTG
>VTLG01002990.1_pt1 | contig 14321 bp, 15 predicted proteins | sample 4694571 | NCBI WGS metagenome assembly VTLG01 (sample SAMN12604809, study PRJNA352737) | marine metagenome | biome: ENVO:00000447; feature: ENVO:00000209|ENVO:00000569|ENVO:01000036; material: ENVO:00002151; isolation source: viral sequences binned using virsorter ...
TGCAAATTCAGCTTGTTCACCAGCATCTAAATTGAATCTATCAATCACACCCGCATCTGTCTGTTCACCAGCCAAAATTTCAGTAAAACTTGTAATGGTGGGCCAAATTGGAAGCTTCACCACCTCTTGACCATTATCATCATACCCTCTAAATCGATCATATAAAGCCATCGTATTTTCCCCTTTTAAATATTATAGATTTTCGTATACTCTAAAAGTACCGACATCGGACCTAAATGTACCACCACCCATTACTACTTTTGCTTGAATTCTCCAAGTGCCAACCTCGTTAAAATCACCATCTACCGATGTGTATTTAATTTTACCATCAGTACCATCTGTATTGAAAGAAGCGGTTTTAGTAGTTGATGTTCCGGACGGAGACTGTAATATAAGCTCTAATGTACTGGCCGCAGACACATTAAGAACGGTAGCTGTGCCAGACACACAATCTTTTATAGTTACTAAGATAACAGTACCTATATCGTTATAATGGACTTCTTCTTCTGTACAAGCCATAATCTACCTCTCTACTGTAAATTCTAATTGACGATTCACTTCTAATGTATCATCAAGCTGTCTGTTTATAGTCAAAATAGTGTCTATTTGCCTCTGAATTCCTAAACTAATTTCTAATTTTGTATTCTGGTTTAATGTAATATTTACTGTCTCTGCCATAATATGCCCTATCTAAAAAGATCTATTTCCATTGCTCTTTGAAGGCGAAGTGATAATTCCATACCTATCTCTTCAGGTATCACTGGTGTTGGTGCATCGCCCAACAATAACCACGCATGTTCTCTTTCTAAACCGTCAACACCAGTCCATGTTTCTCTTATCCCCGTACCTGTTCCAGACACAGATGCCGATCCCGTAACAGCTTGTGAATGATTATAATATCGAATAGCATGGGTATCACTAACATAACGATCACAATTCGAAGTAGATACACCATCTTGATCTAACCATCCGCCTACTAAATTGTTATTGTTTTCATCCCAAGCTCCTACCATAAATTTAGCATGATCTGTTACGGTTTGTGAAGACACCCTAGCCGCAGAAATACAAATCCCAGCCTTGGGTGTAAATCCAGCCTCAACATCATTAGTAGAATTACTAGTTGGTTGAGTGGAAAATGCGACCTTGACTTTTGGTCCCTTCATAGCAATAATAGTCACTTTCTTGGCTGTGCTGTCAACTGCAGAAAAATTCAATGTATACCCATCAAACTCCATGCTTTTAACAGTTGCCGCATTAAGTGTTGACTTTGTGTCAAGATCATACATCCGTATAAAATCTGAACATAAGACACCAGCAGTGTCTGATGCGGAAGACAACTTACCCCTTGACGAAATCACGGAAACGGCATCCGTTGTTCCATCAGAAAAACCCATAGCAGAAACAGCATGTCTACTGCTGTCTTCTAAAGTATTCGGTGTCATAGTATATAAACATATCAACAAATCAGGATTAAAACCCAAGCCAGTATAACTAATATCTCCAACGGAAGTGGGAGTTTCAATTGTCTGAATTTTAATGTCTTTAATACCTGAACCACCAAGAACTAAAGAACCATAAGAGAAACCATCAAGAGATGATTCTGACCATGTGTGACCCAACGCTGTTGAAGAATAAGAACTTTGAACCGCACGCTCGTAAGTAGCTTTATTTCCAAATATGGCAGTCGCACTATGCGTATCAGAGTGTCTACGGGCCGTAATAGTGCTAGGAACCCCATTAAAAGCACCCAAGCCTATACTGTGATCCAAGGTGTCAGTAGCCCAACCAATGGAATTCCTCATGTCTGCTGTTATTTGAGCAGATGTGCCAACATTGGTAAATGCCAAAAGCATATGGTTACTTGGGGCATAATCTCCCCAATAAGAACTAGTCAATGCTTCGTTTTGAGTAATTGAAGAGGTGGGTGCTGTGAAGGATATTACCTCAGCTAATATATCTGTTGATATAGCGGTCATAAAATCCCCCGCAATCTTATGTCAGAGCGACACACACCATAATATTATACACAATAATAAAAAAGCCGCCCCATTTAGAAGCGGCTTTATCCCCGGAAACTGGTCTATTCTTAGAAAGAGCCAGCCAGAACACGTCGGTTGTCAAGAACACCAAAGCCAATTTCGGCAGTGCCGTAATAACCTTGTCGTTGATGACGATGCAGAGCTTCGTCTTCGAAGATTTCAACTTCCTGCTTAACAGGCATAACAAAACTATCGTTTGCAGCCTGATCCAGACCGATAACTAATTCAACATCGCTAGAAGCGAGAGAACCGCCAAGGTCATCGTCAAAGTAGGTTTGATATTCCTGACCATCACCAAACTCAAAGATATCGTGCAGGTTAACACCAAACACTCGCGTGATTGCTGGACCATCATCAGTTGCTGTGTAGATTTCTCGTCGAGAAACTTCATCCAACTGATCAACACCCCAGTTGCGGATATCTTCAATTGCTTCTGGTGAGCAGTAAAGGTCTGTCAGACGACCCGGAGCAGTAACAGAGTTACCACCACCGTTACGTCGCATAACAGTCTTCATGAGACTAACCAGACGCTTGGTAAACTGACCAGCAGCAGCATCTGCATCGTAAACCAAGATATTACGGTCTACAGCAGCTGCCAAAAGTGTGTGCCAGCCGTCATCGTTAATCTTCTTAACGAATGAAGACTCCAACACCTGCATAGCACGAGAAACAATGTTCCAGTTAGCACTACGAGCATACTTCAGCAAGAAATCAATCGAGCTGGAGATACCATAGGTATTAACCATCACATAGTCACCCTCAACATGTCGCTCAGGAATCCGACCATTGCCAGGATTTGTATAGGCAACATGATCAGTTTCTGTGCCGGGAGCCAACAAGTCCAGAGGAAATTCTGGAGATGCGGCGGGTTCTAAAGGCATCGCTTCATAGATAGATGTTACAACATCACCAAAAAGCACTCCCTTACGAATAGGAACTTCCAACGCCTTAGCAATTTCCCGTTGAGCAGTAAATGCAACTGCTCGGTCGGAACTGCCGGATCGTCGGAGCAGTTCAATAAATTCTGGAGATGCGGCGGGTTCTAAAGGCATTGCTTCATAGATAGATGTAACAACATCACCAAAAAGCACTCCCTTACGAATAGGAACTTCCAACGCCTTAGCAATTTCCCGTTGAGCAGCAAATGCAACTGCTCGATCGGAACTGCCGGATCGTCGGAGCAGTTCAATAAATTCATCAGTAGGTCTGTTTTTACTAGCCATTATAAATTTCTCCTTTGAGGTTCAGTTAGTTAAGATACTAGGCTATTCAGCGATCTGGCCGCCAGAAGGTCGAGCAGTATTCGGAAGATCAATATACACTTTGGCATATCCATCTTCGTCTTTCGTGCCCAAGAATCGACCAACAACCTTGGCACTACCGGTATGGTCACTATTGTCAGTACCCACCCAGCTAGCAGCAATGTTGCCACTATGAGCCAGATACGCAAGAGCACCAGCCGCCAGAAGGTCGAGCAGTATTCGGAAGATCAATATACACTTTAGCATATCCATCTTCGTCTTTCGTGCCCAAGAATCGACCAACAACCTTGGAACTACCAGTGTGATCGCTTTGATCAGTACCCACCCAGCTAGCAGCAATGTTGCCACTATGAGCCAGATATGCAAGAGCACCAGCGGTTGGTGTGCCAATGATGTCGTCAGTTACAACAGTACCCTTTTGAAGCAGGGTAACCTTTCCACCCTTTTGGACTTCATCCTTGTGCTGGTTAAGGTGCTGACGAGTCAGGTCAATATTGACCATATCATTCAACAACAGACCAACAGGAATCTTTCCAGAAGGTTCGGCAGCATAAGTAACCAAGGCAGCACCTTGATCCATAGCTGAACCTGATCCAGCAGTGCTAACACATGCGATACCACCGCGTGTAGCAGTTTCATTCATAAAGAACGAAATGTCAGTTTGAAGCGTACTTCTATCAGTTTTAAGAGCCATTATCGAATCTCCTTTGTGAGTTTAAATTAATTACTTTTCGTCTTTCGGGACGTGTTGTAAAACAGAACCAAGCCATTCACTGGCCTGTGCCCGCAGAGATTCGGCTGGATCATCTTCACCAACAGCCTCTGCGATAGCCACTTCTTCAGTTTCTTCGACTGACTCAAGATCAGCTTCTGAAGCTTCTGAAGTTTCTACCTCTTCTTCTAAAACAGTTTCATCTGCTTTAGTTTCATCTTTTACCGCTTTTTCTTTCGGAGCAACTGCGGCTTCTTCTTCTTTATGCTCAGGAGTATGCTTGCCTCTCTTCTTCATCAAGGCGACCACCTGATCAAAAGTGTCGTCATCCATAGTATCGAACTGCTCAACAGTTGCGGTTGCTTCATCAGCATCAAACCCAGCTTCTGCAAGCTGTGCCTTACGCTTCATCATAGCTTCCTTCTTCTTCATTTCTCGCAGTTCCTTCATCTTTTCTTCCATATCTTTTTCACCGTTCTTAATTGCTTCAGCTTGTTCAGCAATTTTAACTTCGGCTTCTGAGATCTGGGTTTCGAAACCAGAAATCTGCTCATCTTTTTCAGCAAGAGTTGCTTCAAAAGTAGCGATTTTAGCATCGAACTCGGCTTGCTGCTCAGCAGCAACCTTTTCTTGCAATGCGTCATTAGCAGCTTTAGCTTCTGCTAATTCAGCTCGCAGATCATCGACCTGCTTTTCATAACTTTCAGACATCTTAATCTCCTTTATAGAGGATATTGTTAATGTTTTGTCTTTTGTAAAAGAAATATTTTCACCACCATAAGATCCGGTCCTATCTAGTATAACACTATTAGGATTAGCAGGTTTGGAAACTAAGCCTTTACCAGAGAACGATAAGTTTCTTAATAATCTGCCAACTCTATAGTTGTCGTATTCACCAGTGCCGCCATAAGCCCGTAAGTGCTTGGTTAAAAACGCAGAAGCCTCATCACGGGTAACGACCTCCGTCTGACCATCCTCTCTCGCGAGAGCATAATCAAAATCAGGGAATAAACATTCCATAGAAACAAACCATTTACCTTCTTCGATCTCAGCAACAATTTTTCTCATTCGTTCTCGCTGAGAAGGATCGCTCCATTCCGTATAAACAACCGCTGTAGTTAAAATGTTAAATGTGTCTGGAAGAGATTCATCCGACGCAATTTCATTTCCCTCTACATCAACCACTGTATTACCAGTGATATGACCTATGATATCTCGCTCATCATGCATAAAGTTAAAAGGTTTATCCTCAGGGGTGTCCCTGGCATCCCATAGTTCCTGCGGATGGAACACATCATCATTCTTATTCCAACCGGCAGTAACCAAAATCGATCTTAGGTAGTATAAGTCAATTTGATCCTTGTTCTCAGCAATTATTTTTTCTAATGCCGAAGACTTAATATTAATTTCCGGTGTAAAAGATTCCGCAACGATGTCCCAAGCGAGGGTATTATTCGTTAATACCTGGTCGCGTAAACCATCGTCTATTTCTGATTGATATATCTTCATGTAAAACCTCCAGATCGTAATACACAAAAAGTTTTATATATTGGAATTTATTGGTTTAAATTGGGGTCAACAGCTACGACAGAAGCGTTGATATACTTCATCTCAGATGAATTAGGTAATCTATTGTTATGGGATTTAAATGATTCAATCTCATCTTCAATAGCATTTTTAAAGGCAAGAGAAGGACGAGACCCAGAATCAACTAATTCCTTCACTAATTCGGGAGTGATTTCCATAAATGGCTTAATACCCGACAATATACAAAGCTTTAAATAGTCTACTTGAGACATTTCTGCCTTACTCAAACTCCGCATATTCTTTTTATCAAAGTGAGCCAATGCAATAGGAGATAATATCTCAGATATTTGGTCTTGAGCAGATACGGCCCATAATACAGCGGCTGTTGGAGTACCCGACTGAGGCAATACTCTTTTCCTTTTTCTCTTTACCGAATCCCTAGAAAAGTCTGGACGACCAACTGGATTAATAGGTAACTCTTTATCTTCTTCATCTTTGTTTTGATTGTTGGGCGGTGAAACCGGTGTCGCTGGTTTTTCCTTTTTTTCCGACACGGGCACTCCCATATCATCAAGATATTCATCAGCTAATATATCTTTAGTTAAAGCGATTTTAGCAATATCTTCACGATGTTGTGGGTTATGATAAGGACTCGCCTTATCGGGTATAACATCATCTCTTCTATCTTTTTCTTCTCTTCTTACTCTAACTTTTTCCATACTGGGCATTTCCTTGAATCTTTCCAATAGAGTCTCGTTAGAAATAATATCACGGTCCGCCAATTGAATAAGCAAATTCTTTTCAGCGGCTTCGTCGGAAAGAACAATAGAATCGAAATGTATTTCAGCGGGATACCTGAAACCCATAGCTTTTCTAACTAATTCAATCTCATGCCTCCAGAACTGCTTTAATACATCGCGACCATATTCCAGTCTCTCAATCAACGTCTTTAAAGAAACATAATTATTCGTATACCCGCCACTACTACTGGCACCAGTTAAAGTAGGAGGAATACCTAGTCCAGCATATATACTGGTCAATACTGGTTGATACTTTTCAGTGCCTAAGAATTTGTATACCTGTGATTGACTCTCTGTGAATTTGAGTTCTGGACCCCACACCAAATCCATAGTACCACCACCAACATTACTAGCCAAGATATCTCTCAACTTATTAATAGCAGCTTTAGTGGGAATAATCTTGTGCTCCAGATCGCCCACTGTCCATAATCGAACATTAGAAATAGCACCATCCAAAGCTGCTAAATCAGCAAGCTTCATCTTTTCGAGCATTATAATATCATCCAAGATCGCATGAATCATTGGATTGGCCCATAATAACCAATCATCCTTTTTGTAGTAATAGAATGCTACATCGTCAGAACTTAGGGGGACTTTTCGGTCTCCCTCATGCAGTCTTTTCTGTAAATCATTAGGCAATGTCTTGAATACTGTTCGATTTTTGGTCGAACTCTTTACTAATGACTCATAAGTCATTTTAGACATATTTAAAACAAATTCAGGTTTGCCAACAACCTGACTACCATAATCTTGAATATCTACCGCTAAGGGATTTAAGAAATCATAAGTCCAAGGGACTTCTCTTTTATTTACTTTAATGTTTTGGATTACAATATCCTGCCCAGCAGTTTTTCGTAACTCTTTTTCTTTCTGGGGATTTAATTTAGCGTTTCTTCTCTTTACTACAACATTGCCACAACGATACAAATAATTCAAGAACCTTTCAGATCTATCAGTGCCATTAACCTGTAAGAACCACTTACGATAAAACTTCTCAACATTCTTGTTTGGATGAACAATTGTTAAACCCTGAGCAGCAAAGTCACTCATCAAGTCGATAACATTTCGAACAATACCAACTCTATCATAAGCCTGCATACACATCTTCATAATGCGTTTTTGATAATTAGAAACAGATTCGCCAGGTCTAAACTGGTCATAATCTTCTCGGAGAAATCCCGTTCTAACAGAGCGGTTTGGCTCAATATCAATATAGCTTGTTCTGCGACCATAAGCTACAGCCTTTTGAATGCCGTCATAAGCTTCGACATTATCCGATGTAGCAGCATATGCTTGTTCTTTTTGTGAATCGCTATCCCATGTTTTGTATAAATCAGACATTTGTATTCGTCTCCAGGGTAATGGCATTGGTAATAGTATTACTAATTAGACTATACACAATTAATAAATATCTTGCATTTTTTCAGTAAACCAAGCTGGACCATAAAACATCTTATCATCTTCTGGTTTCCTCTTTCCTTCAGCAAGTGCGAATCCACCAATAGCTCCATATTCTATTATATCTTTTTCAGTACATAGTATACGAGCTGACATATTCGCCATAATCAATGATGAGTATCGGTCTTTTCTCAGTCTGCTCTTCTTTCCAGCCGCCACTTTAATCTCTGGTGTGTCCCATCTCTCACGACCCGCCGGTGTTTGAGTCATCACAATCATAGATAATTCATCTTTAAGTTCTTCGATCTCCATAACAGAATCTTCCAAGGTGTCATACTTCCTACCAGCAAGCTTATCATCTTCAATAGACAGTCCTATACTAGCGGCATCAAAGAACGGAAAGAGCACCACTTTATCTTCAAAATCTTTTCGAAGTCCGTGATTGGCTTCGGCCAACCAGTCCGCCTTAGCAAATTGGCACATCCTAAGAATGTGTAATCCTGATTTGTGGTCTGTATCTTTCTCCTTGTTCTCGTCCACAGTAGGCCATATGGCGACTTCTCCTTCAGGTATCTTATCTTTGTCGTGCAATGCCTCCATAACCGCTATACCGCCCCCCTGAGCGTCCATAGCGACCTCTAAGCAAGGATACACTTTCATAAGTTGTCTAATCTTCTTAGCACAGTAAGAATAGAAGTCATCTTCATCCACAAGTTTAGATTTTAACTTATCTTTATGTTGTTGACGATTCGTAGTCCAGCAATGCACAATTCTTCTGTGGTCGGGATGTAATTCAAGCACAACAATGGAAAAATTGTCAACTTCAGATGCTGGGTCGACACCAAATACATATTTCTTGTCTGGTGAGCCCTTAAGGCCCGCCTCAAACATAATTTCGCCAGAAGGTAAGTTGATGGGTTTATGAGGAGAAGCCGTACAGGACTCAAGCAGGCTCCTCTTAAAGAAGCCCTGACTATCTGTGGTGAAACAGGCCCCATACTCCATATTATAGATTCCAGCATGTACAGTCGCTTTTGCTCTTGCTACTTGCCCTTCATCCATAAAGCCATCTGGCAAAGTGCTAACAGGCATTCTAATTACAGAATACTCAGTCCAATCAAAGCCTTCAGGAACCTCTCCATTAAACACTTCCTGTAGTTTAAATTTGTCACCACCACTTTTTACGATACTACAATATCTTTTCCAATAATCTGCGAAGTGATTAAAGTCATAATAAGCCGTTCCAGATAAAATAATCTGATTGGATTTTTCCATCATTTCTTCGTTATTCTGCTCAACGCCAACACCTAACTCTTTAGCTTTTTTGTTCTTAGCTTTTTGTTTTACCTTCTCAATAGGAGAGGCGGCTACAGCAGCAAAACCAGCCACAACATTTTCAAAGATGTCACGAGGGATAGAAGCAAATTCATCAGCAATGATATCATTAGCACGCTGACCACGAATCTTACTGCCATCACCAAGAGGTAGACATGTAATGGTGCTTTGACCAATATGCATTACACACCTGTCAACATCTCGTCTTGGCCCACTATTACCACCGCATAAATCCCTAAGAATAGGGGCATTCTTCCAAATTGTGTCCATATACTCAAACAGGACCTTAGATTGCCTAAAGGCAGCACCCACAACGATAACTTTTCGTCTGGGCATAAATAAAGCCCTCAGCAAAGGATACACTGAGAGCAAAAAGGATTTCCCCATACCTCGACTACCAATCAGCATAGGAAACTTCCTATTCCACATTTCATACAGAATCAGAGATTGAAATGGGGATAATTCTACATTGAGAATGTACTTACAAGCAAAAGAGAAATACTCTGGTCGCATTAAAAGCCATGCGATTTTTTCCAGCAGTCTATCTCTATCTTCTTCGTCAAACACAAAGTCCATAGGGTTGAAGAGCTTACTTTCGTCTACCTCAATTCCTAACCATGCGTCATTTATTTTTTGTTGTTGGTCTATCATTCGTTGAATCCATAAGAAAACTCATTACTTTAGCATTTCTCGGATCATCGAACAAACCAATTAATCCTGTGGAAATCCTTGATACGGCTTTCTCTTCCTCTTCGTTATTTTGTAAATAATATAAATTCCAAACAGCATGTAATATCTCGTGTAGCAGGGTGTCTCTTACTCCCGACATTGCCATACCGCAGTAGATCCTAATTAATTTCTTTTCGTTACAGCAATCTCCATAGGCTTCCCTCTCCTTATGGAGTTTCTCCGACATTTCCTCTATAACATACTCATGTCCCAGTACATAAACCTTAGAAGGTAATTTCTTCGTTCTCGTCATGACTGCCCCTTTTGTGAAAAAGTTCGTTCAGTCGTTTAAAGATACTATTACAAGTTAAAAATGCACTGTCTTTATTGCCGCAAAAAATAATCTTAGTATCGTACCATAGCTGAAATTCAATTAAACACTTTAAAATATACTTTCCTGTAACTTTGACATGTGATCTTAATTTCTTGGGCACATTCGAACCCTCTGGATATCTAATGATATCATTCATATCAAACTCACAAATCAAAAAGGAAAACTCATAGTCCTTCATTCTGTCCATTTCCCGTAGAAACGCAGATTTCTTCCTTCCTAAATTCATAGCAATTTCAGACACAGATGCTTTTCTCTCGATACAAACCACATCTTCAAATCCCTTGAGTGTATAGTCGCCAGTATGAAGAGCATCCATATCCATCCCCTCACATTTGTCATATTCTGTGAAGGTCCATCCATCCTTTTCTCTCGTGTCCTTTATTACCCTATACTTAGACATGTTTAGTCTTTAACCCTTCGTACAGTTAATTCACCGTCTTTATGTATCATCCTTAGTGCTCCCGATGCTCTTAAATCCCTAGTGTTTACATATATAGGTTCGGCTTCTACCCATGTGCATGACCATGTTGAGGTAGAGCCGGTTGCCACACTCAGCACATCCTCTAACGTTACTCCAGTTGCTGGTTCTGCAACAGGTTCTGGGTTTGGCTCTGGATCTACTTTTGGAGCTGTAAAAGGTGCCGCAAAACTAAATGGTTTTTTTTCGTCAGTCATTGGTATCTCCCTGATTAATCAGATTTAAAAGATAAGAAATGTAATGATTTTCCTTGCCGGTAATAGCCTTATGACATTTGCTACATAAGGTGATACCATTACTAACATCATACCGTAAAGATGAAGCACTGGACCATTTCATAATATGATGAACTTGTAATCTTGCTTTCCTACCCTTCTTTTTACACATTTTGCAGGTTCTTTTGTCTCTCTTGAGCACATCCATCCTAAATCTCTTATATTCTGGGTCATTGTAGTCTCTTTTCATTTTCGATGTCGCTATCTACCATCAGCTTAACTAATTCGCTGAATGAAGTTTGAGGTCTCCAATTTAACACAGTATTTGCTTTAGTGGCATCACCCTTTAAAAAATCTACTTCTGCTGGCCTATAAAACTCTGGATCAACTACCACATAGTTATCCCAATTGGAAATCCCAATATAATTAAATGCCGCATCCAAAAATTCTCTAATTGTATGTGTTTCTCCTGTGCAAATTACATAATCGTCTGCATTATCTTGTTGTAACATTAACCACATCGCCTGAACATAGTCTCCAGCATATCCCCAGTCCCTCGAAGCATCTAAATTGCCAAGACGCAACTTTGGGAAAGAATACTGCTCTCCAGAGGCAAATAACCTATCACAGTCTTTTGTTAAGACATTCTCTTGATCAATCTGCATTTTATCCAACCATTGCTGAAAAGCACCTATCCACTTGGTAATCTTTCTAGTGACAAAATGCTCACCACGTCTTGGACCCTCATGATTAAACAGGATCCCAGAACTTGCATGAACCCCATAAGCCTCCCTGAACAGCCTTGTCATATAGTGAGCAGCACATTTTGCGATAGCATATGGAGATTGTGGCAAAAATTTAGTGTCTTCATTTTGATATTTGTGACGATGGTACTCTAAATCTGCGTCAAAATTTTCTTCTACAACATCATAGTTCTTTCCAAACATCTCGGATGAACTTGCTTGATAAAATTTGGCAGAAAGACCCAAATCTACCATACTCTGTAGAATATTTAAACACCCTTTACCCGTAATGTCCCATGTTAAGCCCGGCTGTTTAAAGGAAGTAGCAACATGTGACTGTGCAGCAAGATTATAAATCTCGTCCACATCATTATTTTGCTTTAAAATTCCCATCACATTATGAGCATCCGTAATATCTCCCTCAATCAGCTGAAAATTAGTATTTTTCTCTAAATGTCTAATTCTCTCTGTCGTATTCACACTACATCTTCTCGCTACTCCAATGACAGAATAGCCCTTATCGAGCAACAAATCCGCCAAATGACTTCCATCTTGTCCCGTAACTCCAAAAATAATCGCCTTCATTTTATTTAATCCTATAAAATAGTCTTTCGCATATGGGCAACCAGGATTCCGCAGTTATAATCCAGCTCCCATTGATTTATTATTTGTAAACTTGTGTCCTTTATTGCTTTATTAGTGCCCTCTTTCACCTCGGCGTGAAACCAATCATCACATATGTAGATAAATTCATCTTCTAATACATCATAGTAATAATCAAGGGCTTTATATTGATCTTCAGAAGTATGTCCAGCATCATAAAAATATATATTGATTGGCTGTTGAATCCTACTCTTATCTACTTTGAAACAGTCACTATCCGAAAAATCAAATTTGCAATACTCATTCTCTCCACCCTTAAACAATTCGTCTATAAAAACTTTAAAATTTAAAATTTGCTTACGATCCGGGCCAACCCCATCATGTGAAAATTCACAAAAGTTATCTACCGCGTGTACATAAGTCGGATTGTTCTTGTATGTGGCTGAATATAGTGTCGCCCCTCTCCATGTCCCCACCTCTAAATATTTAGCATTCGGCAATTCTAATAAAAAATTTAGTAAGGTCCTAAGATTAGAATCTGACATCCCTTTTAGGTCCAATGCTTTCTTGTTGAGCCTACATTCTCCTTTGTCCACCTTGTCTAAACAGGTCTGAATATGTTGTGAGTAGTCTGTCATTATTGTTGATTTGTATTATTTAGTGTGTCTGGCGTTAAAAAGGGCTGATCTACTTGCCCATCCTCATAATTTACATAATCTGACAACCGTTCTTTCTCATTTTCCATCGCTAGCCGCATTTTTTCCATGTCAATGCCGATTTTGGAGCGAAATTGATGATCGGTTGCTATTTTTTTGACCAATGATGCGAATGTGAGCTTGGAGTCTTCGATTGCTTTCACACGTTGCTCTCGCGTACCCTTCAAATCCTTCAGCATCGTCGCCTTACGGGCCTGTAGGTCCTTGTAATCCTTAGATAATGTCTCCTGCGAGGCCCTTGTAACGGCGATTTGACGTTCCAAATTGATAATTAGCTCCGTGTCCCTCTCATCTCTGGGAAGTTGCTTCTCGTTTTGAAGAACCCGCCCTAAAGCTTGAATTTGTTCCTGGTTTTCATGTTGAGCCCGCAAGATTCTATTCATCAAAACCTCTAATTTGATCGTATCTATTATTTGCATCTCTTCCGTATGGAACACATCGTCTTTAAACTGACTCCACATCTTCTTAAAATGGAATTGAAACATATCCAATTCCTCTGAAGTGAACTGATTAGATAGTTCCTTAAAATATGGCTTCGACTTTAACTCATTTGCTACAGCCGCCTCCTTCTTTTGCTTAGGAGAAAACCCTATTTTCTTTTTGATCCACTCGCGAATCGATACAGGGTCACGATCTAGCTCCACTGCCATCTGGTCGGGAGAAAGAACCTCGGCATTCGCCTCGATAAAATCCATTTCCTCGTTGGAAAATCTACCCTTCTTCATTATATTCCCCATTGATAATGTCCTCAATAACTTTCATTACATATGCTTTTCTACTTTTAGGCATCGGGGAGTTATTACGCAGCTTGAGATAATCGCGTCGGAGATGCGAAGGCAACTTTCGATCTATTAGTGCCGTCATCTCCCTTATGTGTGCATCAGTCCGAGCATCTCAACCCTCTTCATTATATTCCCCATTAATAATGTCCTCGATGATTTTCATCACATACGCTTTTCTACTTTTAGGCATCGGGGAGTTATTACGTAATTTGAGATAATCGCGTCGGAGATGCGAAGGAAGCTTTCGATCTATTAGTGCCGTCATCTCCCTTATGTGTGCATCAGTCACCGTATTGTCCTGTGTCGAAACCGAGTATAAACAATCAATGTCCATCGGCTCCAACAAATTCTTCTTGCGGTCCTGTATCTTTTGGGCACTCCCATGATCCTGCCGATAATAATTATCCCGCTTGAAATTTTTCAACCGATTACTAATATGAGCATATAAGAAATTCTCCAATGGCTTACTCTCGTCATACCGCTCCATTGCCTCAAGCCCAATAATAAAAGCCTCCTGCTCGATATCTTCGACATCATAGGAGGCAAAAACATACTTGGGTGCTAATTTTTGGGAAATTTTCTGTATAGTCTCGACTATCGTCTCGGTAATCTCAATCAAAACCTCGGCTCCGCCTCGATAATTATGTA
>VTLG01012500.1_pt1 | contig 14320 bp, 19 predicted proteins | sample 4694571 | NCBI WGS metagenome assembly VTLG01 (sample SAMN12604809, study PRJNA352737) | marine metagenome | biome: ENVO:00000447; feature: ENVO:00000209|ENVO:00000569|ENVO:01000036; material: ENVO:00002151; isolation source: viral sequences binned using virsorter ...
CCCGACGGCTTGCTGGGATCGTTAGAGGAGTGCCTGGAGTACATGAACGCCTGTAGGGACGAGAGCGGTTGTCGGTACTTTATCGTGGACTATCTACAGCTAATCCACAGTGCTGGTAGGGACGAGGACTCGATCCTGAAGCAGACCCAGAGGACGGTCACCGCTCTGAGGGCTTGGGGCCTGGAGAACGATTCGATCATCATCTGCCTGTCCCAGTTCAATCGGTCGGCGACGAGCAACCAGCACGAAAGCCGAACGCCGTCAATGCACCAGATGTTCGGCGGTGGACTTATAGAGCAGTCTTCGACGATGTGTGCGGTGCTGGATCACAGCCGTTACATACGCAACGGAAATGAGGCCTTTACCTATTTTTGTGTTCAAAAAAACAGGGCAGGTCCAGCCCCGATGGACATTCCGATCCACTGGAACTACAGAGATTTGTCCTGTCGGGAGATGGACGCAGACGAAGAGATCGAGGTGTTCGGTGCAAAGTAATATGCGAAGGCTACTGCGAGAGGTTTTGGAACTCGACCTGGGCGAGAACGCCGAAGAGCTACGGGCGAGGCTAGAGGATGCGATACGGGGCGACGGAATCCCAGAGGACGATGCGATGCGATTCTATGCGGATGGGGATAAAGTCCCAGAGGAGATATTCAACAAGGTGCTCGATGATGTCATCGAGTCATGGCCACGACACACATGGACAAGGGGGAAGAACGATGGCTGGAACGCCGAAACGGAACGCCGTATTTAAGGTGCTGGACGAGCCTGGTATGCAGGAAAAGATATTCCAAAACTATCTGAAATATCGGAACGTGAAGGTGATGCTGAACCTGATGAGGGACGAAATCGGAAAGGTGTCAGAGGGAATGTTTTATATGTGGTTGCACAAGTCGGACGAACGCTGGAAGCAGTGGCAGGACAACCGCAAGGTGCTGTCCCATTTACTTGCCGAAGAGGCGTTATCGATCTCCGACAAGACGCTCGATGATGACGGCGGTGTACAAGCGGCTAGGCTCGCAGTCGAACAACGTCGCTGGCTGGCAGAACGGTACAACCGCCAAGACTACGGTAAGGACACGCAAGCCCAGTTGAACGTGGTGAACATTGGCTCAGATTTTTTAGATGCACTGAAGGCTGTAGAAGGGGAATCATCCGATTCCAGTAATGAGATCATCGTCAACGAAGAGGAGAATGAAGATGGAGAGCAATAACGGCGTTACACCTATAAATGCGAGGATTTATCAAACAGATAATTATGATATTTTCTCATTTTATAATGGCAATCGAGCGGTAGACCAATCTCATGTTAAAAATTTACTTGAGTCCTTCAACGAACACTATCACCCGATCCCGATAGTGGTGACCAAAGACCTGGAAGTGTTGGACGGCCAGCATAGGCTTGAGGCATCAAAGCAGGGTGGTTATCCCGTTACTTTTATAGTATCGGAAGAGGACGTAGATCCCACACAGACCATACGACAACTGAACGAGTCTCATAAAAACTTTACGTTGCCGAAGTATATGGATTTATATGTGGAACAGGGGAACCCAGAGTACATAGAGTTCCAGAGTTTACTGGAAAAATACAACAAAGAAATAGATAGAGCGGGTATCACAAACTCAACCAATTCTGGGTATAGACTGCTGTTCACGACGGCGTTGGGTTTGTTCTGTGGGAGAGAGGATGTCGAGGGAGACAAGCTAATAAAACATTTCGTCAAACCCTGGGGTTCAGGGTCGCCCACACTACAAAAGATTTTTGCCTCTGGCAAGATACAGGTCACGAACGCAGTTAAGGGTATGAGGACGCTGGACTACCTTGTGGAAATACTGGAGGTATTACCCAGACAAAGACATAAAGGGAAAATGCACCGCAACCTCTATCAACATCTCAGAACCAGGGAGTATTTGTGCAGTCTTCACTACTTGTTGCACTATAGAAACGCTAATGTCAGAAATACCAATGAGCGTTTCGATCCAGACGTATTCTTAGATCAGGTGAAGAAACATCCGAAAAAGTTGATACTGCGAGATTATGGAAGGCTGTGGACTTCGGCTTTATCTCATATTGAGGATCTCTATAATTTCGAGAACAACGCAGACGGTTACATTTACCTGAACAGAGGGTGAGCTACGTTGACCTCTCGCTGGGAGAGGATGCACAAGAGGAGTTCGCCAAGGTGCTCTTCCGCTGTCGCAGGGCTACTGAGGACGAGGACAAGTACGAGCATTGGGATCTGAAGGGCGGACTCCAGGATCTTGGGACGAAGCGGTTGACCTTCGACGTGAAGGACAATGTGGACAGGGAGCGGAAGGCGTTCCCAGTCGAGCTACAGGGGATAACGGGTGAGCCTGGCTGGTTGTATGGAAAAGCTGACTGCATCGCTTACAATCATCCTGAGAGCTTCACAGTGATATGGAGAGAGGAGTTGGTTGCTCTGGTCGAGCGGTTGATGGAAGAGCACTGCGTCGATCTGAATTGGTATACGGACGATGAGGCGGACTGGACAGTTCTGGGTCAGGGTAAACCTGGTCAGATGGTTTACCGACGGCTCAAGTGGGGAAGGGATGATCGGGTGGTTCTGGTCGATGCTGATGAGCTATTTGCTGTGGCTAATGCAATCGTTTTGAAGGGGTCAAAGAGCGACTCTAAGGGACTTGGGGCATGAGGGTAATGCTTTGGGTGTTTGGTCAACTTTTAGGCACTAAAAGTGAGGGAAATGCGTGCAAAAGTCTGCACCAATCCCGTAAGTCGTTGTGCCACAACGGTTTAGGTTCGTGGAACTAGAACCGTACGACCAAACCAGAACCAGTTCAGGTCCAGGAACTGAAAGGTTTGATTGGTGGCACGGGAGTATGCTTTTATGCATGGTTTTCTGCATAAATAACCAGGTCAAAAGCAAGAATGGCTTAGGTAAGCCATTTCATGGGTCCATATAATATAGATTATCGGAAGTTGGGTTATTTTTGAGGTCGGTTTGGGGTCGGATGGCCCCCCACCTTAAAGTCGAGGGGTGGGGGATGTGGACGTACCCCCACACGCATTAAATTGTAAAAAATTTTCAAGGAGAAAAAATGACAACAGAGCAACTGATCGAGACGTTGAGAGCACGGTCAAAATTTCATTCGGGGTTGGACTGGAAACTTTTCCGTGAATCTGCCGACGCATTGGAGAGGGGTGGCGGATCGATTACACCAGAGCAGATCATGCACTATTTCCAGAAGAATGACATCAAACTTTTACCCTGGCAGTGCAAGAAATTAATCAACGGAATTTCCGACTCTGAAAACACATGATTTTAACCGAACGCAACTGGAACGCTGGCTGGTGACACTGGGCATCTATTGCCCATAAAGGCTTTCCACGGTATTTGTTGTACAGCTTGGTACGCTGTAATGGTCGAGGCTTGGTACAATACTGAAGAAGACTTAATCATTATTAACAATACTATTAACAATAAATACTATAGTCGATTGGAGATTTATGTCGAACACCGTCTACATAACGTGTCCGAACTGTGGCCAGCACCAGAGGGTGCAGTCACACTGGCTAACCTGTGAGTACTGTGCTATGCTTTTACAAGATCACCCCTACTTCAGGACAAAACATGGCAAGGCTTACATCCAAAACCAGAGGCAATTTGGCAAGCACGGATTTCGCACTACCTAGACACCGTGCTTATCCTATCAATGATATTGAACACGCTCGTATGGCACTGGCCATGGTGTCGAAGTACGGAACAGATGGTGAGAAGTCCAAGGTTAGACGGGCGGTCGAGAAGAAGTATCCATCTCTAAAGAAAGGATAAGATTATGGCAAACGGTCCAAAGAAGTTATTAGGAGCACAGGTATCTGAGAATGAGGAGAGAGCACTGAGTAGGGCTTTCGGCGGTGCTCGTACTTCAGCAGAGCGTAAACGACTCCGAAGAATGTTGGGCATGAGAAAGAATCCTACTACTGCTGGTACAGAACGGTTTGGCGATTTCAATGTGGGTCGGATGCTCTTGAAGAGAAGGGGAAGGCCGAAGAGGTGATGGCTAGGGTTCTGGTAATATTATTTTTTCTCTTGGTAGCCGTCGCCTGTTCTGCAACTATGAGTAATTGCTGGTACGGCGATGAGAGTGTTGTTTGCTGTTCGGCAGGGAGATGTGTAAATGCTAAAGGCTGATGGATTAGACGATGCGGTAATCGGAAGTTCTTATGACGTAGCCACCCAGGAGCAGAGGTTGGTCTACAGTGTGAACAAGTGCATTGAGGTTCTGATGGACCGTGATGGGATGGACGATGTCGAGGCGAGGGAATATTTGGAGCACAACACACTGTGTGCCTATGTCGGAAAGGATCAGCCTATCTTTGTAGACGCAGAGATTTTCGATGCGATAGAGGATCTTGTTTAATGCCGTATCGCCTTAAAGGGAAAGCGGTGCAGGTGCAACGCAAGTCTGGAGTATGGCACACCCTGAAAACCCACAAGACATTGAACATGGCACGAAAGCACTTACGGGCATTGAAGGCTAACGTGAAGTATTGATGGCGGTGTCCAAGGCGAGTTCGCTCCCAGCTATATCCGTGGGCTTTGCGATCAGTATACTAGTCGCTACCTGGGTAGCAGGGGCGAGATTCGAGGGGATGGAACGTGCAGATGCACAAGCCGTGGTCTTGATACAGGATGTGTCGGACCGCCAAAAAAAATATATTGGAACCACGGGCTTGCTCACTGAGCAGATTGCAAAGCTCCAGCAGTCGGTGGTAGACTTGGAAAGAGAGGTCGCACTTTTGAAGGTTAGACTGGAGAATTGATGAACGGCTTGCTGAACCCTGACACTCCCTGGTGGAATCCCGTGGACGATGAAGGCAGGATGAAAACAGGCGGTATGAATCTGCCCAATGTCCCTGAATGGCTGGTAGATTTTATGCCAGGGGTAGGGGATGTGAAGGCAGTATTTTATGATGCACCCAAATCATTTAAGGCCGCTTGGGAATCACCCACACTGGTAGGCAAGGCTGGCAATACGGGTGCTGGACTTTTAGCTCTAGCATCTGCCTTTCCCTTATTTGCTATGCCATTGGATGCACTTCGTGCTGGTATCAAGGCTGGAAGGCTGAGTAAGGCCGATGAACTGGCTATTAAAGAAATAGCAGATGGTAGTGCAAGACGGCACTTTAAGCGACCAATTTCGCTGGAAGATGGTCCTGAGTATGGATATGTAGATGACCTTGGGTTTAGTTTGGGCGATCCAATGGATAGACAATTTATAACAGATGTAAACCTCGATGATTTTCTTGACTTAGCAGAACCTCTGACAGAGGGTCCAAGAGTAGATGACCTTGAAGCTATAAGGACATTCTTGAAAACTGGTACAGAGGCAAATCCTGCCGTGCTCAGAGACATACCATACCTAGACCTTGCAAGAGACCCAGACCTATACGAACAAGGTATTAGGCGAATTGGTGGCCACGAAGGAAGACATAGAGCACTGGCACTCAAGGAGTTGGGCTACGAGACAATGCCAGTTCGTATTATGGACCCATCCATCAGATGGGGTCAACAAAGCAGGGGGTTTCGGAATCCAGGAGCACTCGCAGATGATCGGGGACTTAAATATGACTATACCAATAGGTACCCGACTCTGCTTAGACCAGAAACTGGTTACAGTCGGGATAAGGGAAACGAAGCTAGGAATTTGCTTATAAGGAGCGGTGTGCTTGACAGGCCATTCCCATTACCAGAAGACGCATACGACATTCAGAAGGAATTGGTGGGCCTACTTAGGGGTAACTATTAAATGGATTTCGATAAGCTCATAGAAGAGTGTCGAAAAAATCCTACTCTGTTTGTTACTGAGATTCTTGATGCTACTCCCGATGATTGGCAGTCAGAGGTTATGAATGCTGTAGCCAATGGAGATCGTGGTGTTTCTATTCGGTCTGGTCATGGAGTTGGTAAGACATCCTGTTTGTCTTGGTTAGCACTATGGTGGATCACAACTCACTATCATGCGAAGGTCGTGATAACTGCACCAACATCTGCACAGCTACATGATGCATTGTTGCCTGAAGCAAAAGCATGGTTAAAGCAATCACCCGTGAGTGCATTTACTGAGATGTTTACAATTCGTGCTGATCGTATAGAACTTGCATCAGATCCAGAGCGTAACTTTATATCAGCTAGAACATCTAGGGCTGAACAACCCGATGCACTGCAAGGTGTACACGCTGAACACGTTTTGCTGATATGTGATGAGGCTAGCGGTGTGCCAGAGGCTGTGTATGAAGCTGCTGGTGGTAGCATGAGTGCGTTACACGCTTCAATGGTATTGGCAGGAAATCCGGTTAGAAGTTCTGGATATTTCTATGATACGTTTCATAAGTTAGCTGATCGCTGGACTACATTTCATGTATCATGCGAAACAACGAAACGAGTGTCAGATGAGTACATCGAAGAATGTAGATTACGATATGGCGAAGAATCTAATACTTATCGTGTGCGTGTGCTGGGCGAGTTTCCAAAAGGCGATGATGATACAGTCATTAGCATGGAGCTAACAGATGGTGCAATTAATCGTGATGTACTTCCTACTCAATATTCTCCAATTGTATGGGGAGTAGATGTAGCACGATTTGGGGCTGATGCGTCTGCTTTGTGTAAACGTAAAGGCAATGCGATTACTGAACCTATTCGGTTATGGCGTGGACTAGATACAATGCAATTAACAGGTGCGATTAAATCAGAGTATGATAAGTCAATGGAAAAACCTCAAGAAATTTTTGTGGACGCAATAGGACTTGGTGCTGGTGTAGCGGATAGACTCAGAGAGCTTGGCTTACCAGCTTATGCAATTAACGTGTCGGAAAGCCCTGCAATGGGTGACACCTATTTGAACCTTCGGGCAGAATTATGGTATAAAGCTAAAGGTTGGCTGGAAGGGCGTGATGTACGACTTCCCAGAGATGATAGATTAAAGGGAGAGCTTACCACATTGCGTTATACTTATACATCTAGCGGTAAGGTGAAGATAGAATCGAAAGCAGATTTGAAGAAGCGTGGTGTTGCCAGTCCTGATGCTGCGGATGCGTTTGTATTGACCTTTGCGTCCGATGCTGGTACTGCTATAGGGGGTAGGTCTGGCAGAAGGATGGGCAAATTAAAAAGAGATTTAGCAGGAATCGTCTAGGGGGTTACGGCTATTATTGGCGTGGTAGCCTGACTTAAATAAACAAGGTGTCTCCCTCCAACACGGGTGTTGCCCCTAGACCCTGTTGAACATTAGGGAGAATAAGAGTAGTTTCGTAAAGCTAACTTTTACAAGAGTGGTATAATTTGGCGTATATAGACGAAGCTGAAACCGAAGCTGGTATAGGCATGACAGAAGGCGAGCTACAAACTGTAGTTCGCCAATACATCGAAGACGCTATCCAATTTATTGATGATGACATCAGTCCACTTAGGGCAGAGTCTACTCGTTACTACAATGGTGATCCTTTTGGTAATGAGGTCGATGGGCGTAGCCAGGTAGTCAGCAGAGATGTGCGTGATAGTGTACAGGCAATGCTTCCATCATTGATGCGAGTATTTTTTGGTGCAGAGAACATGGTGGAGTTTGTACCCCGTGGACCCGAAGATGTAGCAACGGCAGAACAGGCTACAGATTATGTGAATTATATCCTTCGTGAAGATAATGATTCTGTAGGAATATTTTACAGTGTGTTCAAGGATGCACTGGTCAATAAAGGCGGTATCGTAAAGTGGTCATGGGATGATTCCCTTGAAGTGCATACTTACAGCTTTGAGGGGTTAGATGAAGCAACACTTGGATTATTGTTACAGGAAAAAGATGTAGAAGCAGTCTCAGTAGAAGGAGTATCTAATCCAGATATTCCACCAGAGCAAGTCGAGATGATGGTAGCTCAAGGCATGGAGCCACCAATGATCTATGATGTAGAGATTAAGCGTCAACGGAAAAAGAACAGGGTTCGTGTCGAAACGATGCCACCCGAAGAATTTTTTGTAGACTCGGCTGCAACCAGTCTTGATGATGCACAGGTCGTAGGTCATAGGACAATGGCTACAGTAAGTGACTTGGTAGCTATGGGTTATGATAAGGATATGTTAGATGACTATTTGTCTGATGAGGTAGCATTTACTGATAACGATGAATACTGGGCCAGGTATCCAGATCGCACGATGCCAGGACCACTATCAACATATAATGAACGCAGAGTTCTTTATGTTGAAGCCTACTGCTATGTAGATTATGACGGAGATGGTTTGGCTGAACTCAGGCGTGTCTGCACAGTGGGGTCAAACTATCACCTAGTAAATAACGAACCTATTGATAGCATTCCGTTTGCTGTGTTTGCTTGTGATCCAGAACCTCATGTGTTCTTTGGTTCTGATGTTGCAGATATGACTAAGGATATTCAACGTGTGAAATCAGCAGTGCTTAGAGGTATGCTTGATAGCTTGTCATTTGCACTGTATCCACGAACTGGAGTAGTAGAGGGCCAGGTCGATATTGATGATGTCCTGAATCCAGAAGTTGGTTCGATTATTAGAATGCGAGCACCAGGAATGGTACAACAATTGAATGTACCCTTCCTCGGTAGAGAAGCATTTCCAATGATGGAATATCTCGATCAAATGAAGTCATCGAGAACTGGACAAAGTGGTGCATCACAAGGACTGGACCCAGATGTACTACAGTCTACAACGAGAGCAGCGGTTAGTGCTACAATGAAAGGTGCAGAACAACGCCTAGAAATGATTGCTCGTTTGTTTGCAGAGACAGGATTCAAACCATTGTTCAAAGGCTTGCTACGACTCATTATCGAAAACCAAGATCAGGAACGAATGGTTAGACTCCGCAATGATTGGACTCCGATAGATCCTAGAGTTTGGGATGCCACAATGGACGTTTCTACGAATGTTGGACTAGGTTCTGGAATGATTGATGAACGATTAAATACATTGAATCAGATTGCTAGTAGGCAGGAACAGATTATGCAACAAATGGGTCCAAATAATCCATTAGTTGGATTGGGCCAAATAAGAAACACATTAACCAAGATGTTGGAAGTGAGTGGGTTCAAGGATTCAAATCAATTCTTTAAACCATTACCGATTGATTACGAACCACCACCACCACCACCACCTGAACCAACACCAGAGGAACAATTGGCAGAGGTGCAGATGGTAGACATCCAAGCCCGTACTGCTATCGACCAGGAAAAATTACAGCTTGACGCTATGAAAGCTCAAATGCTTAATGAGCGTGAAACCACAAGAATAGCTGGCGATTTAGCTTTGCGGGAAAAGGAATACGAGGATGAGGTAAGTTTAGAATTGCTTAGAGCAAGGATAAAGGAAGAAACAGAAGGTGAATGATCTAACGGCAGAGCAGAAGGGTCGCAGAGCAAAAGAGATTCTTGCAGATCCAGTCTTTGTTGAAGTTTTAGAAAAGGTAAGAGAAAACATAGTTGCACAATGGACGCTTACCGAGTTAAATGAAAGCAGTGTTAGAGAGAATTTATATATGCAAGGCAAGGGCCTTGATGAGATCGTGCGAGGACTCCGCACCCTGGTAGGTGATTGGGCTATGGAGCAATCTCGCAAAGTTTCAAAATCTAAAAGAGGAAGGAAATCGTGAGCGAACAAACTATCACTAGCCCAATTCAGCCAGAGGTCCAAGACCATGAGGCTTATGGGAGTGAACGTCCTCGCAGACGAACCGCAGGAGAAATAGAAGATAGTCTCACATCAATGCTCAGAGGAGAATACGCAGAACCTCAAGAAGAGGAGCAGCACTCTGATTCTGAGCTAGAAGATGGCATCGAAGAAGAGGCCATCGAAGCTGAGTCCTATGAAGACTCAGAAGAGGTGGAAGAGGTCAGCGAAAATAATCAGGAAGAGTACTCAGAAGGTGAGCTTTCATCCTACCGGGTAATAGTAGACGGCAAAGAGATGGATGTACCACTCGATGAACTCATATCTGGTTATCAGAAAGGATCATCATTCACGCAAAAGAGCCAAGCATTAGCTGAAGAACGTAAAGAGTTTGAAGCCACTGCGATGGCTATTCAGCAGGAACGTGAGTCGTATTCTCAAGTTCTTGCACAACTCCAAGAACACATGGGATCTGCAAGTGAGCCGAACATCGACTGGGAAACTCTGGAAAGAGAAAATCCTATCGAGTGGTTGAAGCAAAAACAAATTCAACAAGATAGGCAAGCACAGGTTCAGGCGATTGCTGAAGAGCAACATAGAATGCAAGCTTTATTACAAGAGGAAAATCAATCCCGCTTGCAGCATAGACTCGCAGCAGAGCAAAAGATGATTTTGGAAAAAATACCGGAATGGTCTGATCCTGACGTTAAAGCTGGTGAGCAGAGGAAGTTGTTAGAATTTGGCTCTTCTATGGGATTTTCCAGGGAAGAGTTAGATACAATCTACGATCACAGAGCTATGATTGTTTTGCGTGATGCGTGGAGATACAACCAACTTGCGAACAGCAAAAAAGTCAGGTCGGCCAAATCTAAAATCAAAAACGTAAAATCTGGTGGGAAACAAATAAGCCAACAGATGCGTGGCCGTAAAGCAAAGGCCCAGAGGGCGAAGCTAAAGCAGACTGGGAAGGTCCATGATGCTGCTTCACTTCTTGGTGCGTTGCTCACGGAATAACTATAAGGAACTAGAACAGAACAATGGCAAATCCATTAGCAACAACTTTTGAGACTTATAACGACGATGCGATCAGGGAAGACCTCTCTGATTTGATCGCTGATATAAGTCCAACGCAGACTCCGTTCCAGAGTAATGTCGGAACGAGAGATGCTGATAATACCTACTTTGAGTGGCAGACTGATGCTTTGGCAGACGCAGATGCATCCGCTACCATAGAAGGTAACAATTTAGAAACCTTCACAGCAGTAACTGCTACAGATCGTATGGGCAATTACTGTCAGATCAATATGCGTGATTTCATTATCTCAGGTACTGAACAGAGAGTATTATCGGCTGGTCGTGCTTCTGAGGTAGGTTATCAAGCAGCAAAAGCAGCAAAAGAATTAAAAAGGAATGTGGAAAAAGCAGCACTACTCAATGGAGTGGGTGCTGTGGTTGGGTCATCTGGAACAGCAAGAGTAACTGCTGGTTTACCTGGTTGGCTTTACACTAATCAAGTTTCCACAGCAGTAACAGCACCTAGCTATAGTGGGAGTTCAACCCCAACGGGTGCAGACAAGGTTTGGAAGAATTTCGGAACCCCCACAGCGTTTACAGAAGCCATGTTGCAAAGTGTTATGCAACAGGCGTTCACCAGTGGTGGTGAGCCATCGATGTTGATGGTAAGTCCTTACAACAAAACTGTTGTGAGTGCATTTACAGGAATCGCTGGAAGTCGGTACAATGTGGATGGTGCAGAGCCGTCCGTAATCATCGGAGCAGCAGACATTTATGTCAGCGACTTCGGTAATTTGTCTGTTGTGCCAAATCGCTTCTTCACCACAGTGAAGGACGCTGGTTCAGCAGCGATGAACGACTGGGCTTTCTTGATCGATCCTGATGAAGTCAAGATTGCTACACTACGTCCATACACTATTGAAGCATTGGCCAAGACTGGTGATGCCGACAAGCGTATGGCACTAACTGAATGGGGGCTTCAAGTTAACAACGAAGCTGCTCATGGTATTGTCGCTGGAATTAAAGCAGCAGCATAACCTAATCTTAACCCTAAAGGGGTGGGGGCATTAGCCCTCACCCTAATAGGCAGGAACTAATGAAAAAAATACTTGATTACGATCCATTAACAAAAACAACGCAGTGGTTTCATTATGATGAATCTACTAAGCAATATGCACTAGAAACTGTACAGGACGTTGGTGATATAGTGGAAGCCAATAAGGGGAAATTTAATCAAGTAGATGAACGTGCGAATTGGAAAGGAGATCAGCATCATATTGCTTCTATACCCATGAGTATCTACCACAAACTAGCAAAAATATCGAATAACTTTAAGGATCAAAGAGTAATCAAGAGATGGCTGAATGATCCCGACAATAAAGTATTCAGAACGAGGCCAGGTAGAGTCTAATGGCAATATCAAACTATGCAGAGCTACAAACAGCAACGGCGAATTGGCTAGATCGAACTGATTTAACGGATCGTATTCCTGAGTTCATTGACCTTGCTGAGTCTACATTTAATCGCACGATTCGTAATCGTCAGATGATAACCAAAAAGGACGATTACTCACTTGATGGTCGATATGTCAATTTACCTACAGATACATTAGAGGTTATTAGGATTGTCGTGGATGTAAGCCCACAAATTACCCTGGAATATTTAACGCCAGAAGAGATAGCAGAAAGACGAAGTTCAAATAGTACAGGCCGTCCAGCCTATTTTACAGTTATCGGTGGAAGCACTAACCAGATAGAGTTATTGCCCTCACCAGACGCAACCTACACATCTTCGATTGTCTACTACACAAAGATTCCTGCACTGAGTGATTCAGCCACAACGAATTGGCTGTTGACCAACAACCCTGACATCTATCTCTTTGGAACATTAGTCGAGGCATTTCCCTACCTGATGAACGATGAGAGGATGCCGATGTGGAATGCACGACTGGACAAGGCTCTGAACGAACTGAAGCTCCAAGGAGAGAGAGAAATGCATACAGGATCGTCACTACGAATGCGATCACGGCCACTAGGATAAAATTATGCCTACAACAACAACAAATTTAGGACTGAAAGTTCCCGTAGTCGGGAGTGATACTAACAACTGGGGTGGTTATCTGAATGACGATCTGGGCTATCTCGATAATATGTTCACAGTCACTGGTACTTCGGTCTCCCTATTCATCAATAATCAAAATATATCAAGCAGTAGCTTCACGTTGGATCAGATTAGATTGAGCGATGATCGGACTATCGAGTTTGGGACAGGTGTCGATTATTGGTTGAACTATAACTCTACTGGTACACAGTTTGAGTTGAACTCCACAAATGTAAACGGCAGTGGTGGTAATGGTGTGGTCTTCTATGTCGGTGACGGAGCGGATGATGTTGTATTTACAGGCAATATTAGTGCAGCCCAGGTAGACATTCTGGCCGAAGGCGATTTAAGACTTCAGGATGCGTCAGGTGGTCAGTACGTCGGTTTTGATGCTCCAGCCACAGTTAGTGGAACATACACACTCACCTTCCCTGCTGCCGTAGGTGCAGTGGACCAAGTGCTAAGTCTTTCTAATACAGACGGCACTCTCCAGTGGGCCACACCAGAGGTCGGTGACATTACTAACGTGATCGCAGGGACTGGGCTATCAGGTGGTGGGACTTCTGGGGCAGTCACACTGAATGTAGAGGCATCACAGACTCAGATTACGGCTGTAGGCACATTAGCAACAGGAACATGGTCAGCTACTACAATAGCTGTGGATAAAGGTGGTACTGGACTTACTAGCTATACAGCAGGAGATATTCTTTATGCTAGTGGTGCAACGACTTTAGCCAAACTAGCTAAAGGATCGGACACACAAGTCTTAACCCTGGCTTCGGGAGTACCCACTTGGGCATCTCCTACTGTTGGAGACATAACGGGTGTTACGGCTGGCACTGGATTATCAGGTGGGGGAACCTCTGGTGACGTTACGTTGAACGTAGAAGCCTCACAAACCCAGATTACGGCTGTCGGAACAATTACCACGGGTGTATGGAATGGCACAGCGATTGCAAATGCTAATCTGGCGAACTCATCAGTGAGCTATGGTGGAGTGTCGGTTGCACTAGGAGCATCTGACGCAACTCCAGCCTTTAATTTGAGTGACGCAACAGCTTATGTGGGAGATTCTAGCTTGGTCACTACTGGAGCATTAAACTCTGGATCTATAGGCTCTTCATTCGGAGCTATTGATGTCGGCTCTAGTGCAATTAGTGGTGGAGCAGGAACATTTAGTTCCGTAACTGTCGGTAGTGGAACTAGTGGAACTACCAGTAGTGGTATCGTAAATGTGCGTGACTTTCTTGGACTGTATGATGCCGATGGTAGTCATTCTGTATCGATCCAAGCACTAGATGTAACAACAGCTTCGTACACAATAACACTGCCAGCAGGAGTAGGGGCATCAGGGCAAGTTCTCCAGACCTCAGATGCTTCAGGCACATTGGCCTGGGTAACGCCAGCGGGGGGAGATGTTGAGTCTGTCAATGGAACTTCAACAGGTGGAATAACTGCTACAAATGGTGGCGGTCCTGCTGTTACGTTAGCACTAGACTTCGACACTTCTGCTATGAGTGCTGGAGCCATCACTGTGG
>VTLG01000299.1_pt1 | contig 14317 bp, 17 predicted proteins | sample 4694571 | NCBI WGS metagenome assembly VTLG01 (sample SAMN12604809, study PRJNA352737) | marine metagenome | biome: ENVO:00000447; feature: ENVO:00000209|ENVO:00000569|ENVO:01000036; material: ENVO:00002151; isolation source: viral sequences binned using virsorter ...
ATTCTGAGAAAGATGATAAAACAGGTGAGGAGAAAAAGGTTAAAGAAAGATCTTACTTTGTTACATCAGGTAAAAAGAGTAAGCGTAGGTTTAAAAAGGATATGAAGAAGGTTGCTGCAAAGCATAACCAAGATTCAGTTCTAGTTAAACAAAAAGGTACTGGCAATGCCAAGTTACATGCTACAAGAAAAGGTGGTCTCGGTAAATCAAAATCTGAGACAGCAGGTAAATTAAAAGCCAAAAAAGGCGAATTTAGTACACAGGTTGGCAAAAAGCACATGACTTATGAAGAAACGATTTTAGCAAAAGCTGAAATGGTTAGAGAACAGCAGATCCGAGAAGGTGTGCTTAACCAGTTAAAGAAAGGCACTAAGAGGCATAAAGATGCTGTAGAGAAAAAGAAGATTAAGAATAGAAAGGCAGTACCTTATGCAGCACTAGCAGCAGGGTATGAACCAGAAGGTGAAATTCTTGATGAAGCAGAAAGAAAACTTGCTGATAGATTGCATAGAAAGAGAAAACTCTATGATAAAACAACCAAGAAGGCAATGCAATTTGCCAGAGATGAAGGTGAGGCATCTGGTCATGCAAGATACAGGATGAGCAGCATTAGTAGAGAGATGGATGGAATAAGAGCAAAAATGAAAAAAGAAGGAGTAGAAACTAATAAGGTTGAAGAGGGGATAATAAATAACCTAAAGGCTAAAGTAAACAAAAAATTAGCAACTGCAGGTAGAAACTTTAAGGGTGGTAGTGTAAGTCAGACTGGTAATTATGCAGAGAAAGCTCTAAAAGAAGGTGAGAAATATGGTCTTTACAAAGGAGACGGTAAACCTAAAGGTGCTGCTGCTGCTTTTGTTAAGAAAAAGAAAGAGAAGAAATGTCTTGATGAGTTAAAATTTGGTGAGAAGGGAAAAACTTTCTTCTATAATGATCCAAAAGGAAGGAGAGAAACTCTTAAAAAGACTGGAAAGGATCCTGGATACATTGATGGAGCAAAGGAATATACTAAAAATAAAATTGTACCTAAAGCAAAAGAGCTAGGTAAATCTGCTGTTAAAGCTGCTAAATCTGTCGCTGCACCTGCTGCAGTTGGTGGAGTAGTTGGTGCAGCAACAGCACCAGAAGGTAAGAAAGTTGAAGGTGCTATAGGTGGAGGTTCTGGTGCAGCAGTTGGTGCTAAGGTAGGTGCAGCTGGTGGTCCTGTTGGGGCAGCAATTGGTTCTGCAGTTGGTGGAACTGTTGGTGCTCTAGTAGCAACTGGTGGTAAAGCGAAGAAGAGTAAGAAGGAAGGTTATTCTGACTGGAGATCTGATGAAGCACTAATGGAAAAAGTTGGTGGTTCTGGTACTTTAGTAAGACAAGGTATAAAGGTTGGTGGTAAGAAAGGTGGTAAAGTAGTTCAGAAAGGAACTACTGCTGCTACTAAAGCAGGTAAGGCAAAAGTTGAAAAAGCAAAACAGGGTAGTGCTGGAGCAGGAACATTTGAAAAAACAGGTGCTACAGTAGGTGGTATCGCTGGTGGTACTGCTGGATTCTTTGTTCCAGATGGACCTGCAATGGTTGCTGGTGAAATTGCTGGTGGTATTGTTGGTGCTAAGGTAGGTGGTAAACTTGGTAAAGGAATTGATCAGAAACTTGCTAAGAAACCTACGAAAGTGAAGAAAGAAAATATGATGTATCAGCATCCTTTTGGTAAATTTAGTGGTATGGTATAATGTGGAATATTAATATTAAAGAGACATTCCATAATGTAAAGGAATGGGATAAAAAATGGGCAAAGAAAATTCAGGACAAGTTTAACTTGACTGATTATCAGATGCTCTGTCTTGCTTTTGCGAAAGGTTTTATTATCGGTGCTATCATCCTTTGAAGTTACTAATGTAACCAAACAGATTCCAGTATTCACAACAACCATAGAATATGAAGGTCTTGCTGATCTAATTAAAGATCATAGAAAACAATACCCTGAAGGGTATCGTAGTAATGTAAGAGCATGGAGAAGTGATTGGTTTACTCATAAGAAAGATATTAGATTTCAACCCTTTGTCGATGTCTGTCTACAGGCATGTCATTTTTTATGCAAAGATTTTTTTCAGTCAGATGCAAATCTATTATGTTCTAATATGTGGGTGATGGAATATGAGGGTGGTGATCATACAAAGAGACATGATCATTTTCCTGATGTAATGTCATGCGTATATTATGTTGATGTAGAGGAAGGTTGTGCTCCTATTGTATTTGAAGGAGATTTAGAAGTTACTCCTAAAAAGAATCTATTAGTATTTTTCCCTTCTATACTACAACATGAAGTACCTGTTACAGATTCTAAGAGAACAGTCATATCAATGAATTTTAGATTATCTAATGCTATACCAAATATACAATATCATAATGGTTATTCTAGATTCTATTGAGTTCAACACAGTGTTTTTGAGTCCACACATTAGTGCGTAAAAATACCCATATGCTATAATAAATAAAAGTAAATTTGGGATTGAAAGATCATGCCCCAAGTCCATTATACCGTCGGGTATCATGATGCTCAACAGCATCATTACGAAATATGCGAGTACGCTTCAGACTCGTATTCAGCAATAGAACACGCAAAAGAGGATGTTCCTTATTTAAGGGAGCATCCTCATTCTATTGATAGATGTACCAATGAAACAGGTCTTGACTACATACTAGGATTATGAAACACGAAATCATGTGGTGGATGTCTAGGTTAACTATCATGTTAACATCCTTATTCCTTTCTTTTAGTTTAGCAGCATCAGCGTATGCTGCTGACGCAGGTATTCAAATGGGTGCTAATGGCAACCTAATTTTTGAACCAAATGAAGTCACCGTTAATGTTGGTGATACAGTTACATTTACTAATGGGGATTTACCTCCTCACAATATAGTATTCCTTTTGCATGATGAGTTAAGTCATCCTGATCTAGCATTTATGAGTGGAGAACAATTCCCTGTTACTTTTACAGAAGCAGGAGACTATGAGTTTCAATGTGAACCCCATGCTGGTGCTGGTATGAAGGGTGTAGTACATGTACAGTGATGTAGTCTGGTCTATAAATATTATGCTTGGTATCCTACTCAGTTCAGTAGGATATGTGATATACTGGATATTTAAGTATGATGATTGGAATCCTAACCCCTGTATTTCTGAACATCCCAACGAATCAATGGATTCAGCAGATGAGGGAGTGGGAAGCTGAGCGAAATAGACCGTCTGTAGAAGATGTGCTAAATAGCTCACTTGAGGATTTCAACAATGGGAGCAATGACCCCACCGAGCAGGAAGAGCTGCTACAATTTTCGTGTAACGAAAATAAAGAAAGTATTGGATGGAGATACGATAGATGTGATAATAGACCTAGGGTTCGACCTAGCGAAGACAGAGAGGGTGAGGATTGCTGGAGTGGACACTCCAGAGAAGAGGACGAGGGATTTAGAGGAGAAGGCACTTGGGTTAGATGCGACCAATTGGTTGAAGGGGAAGTTGGAGGAGACGATTAAAGGTGATGAAGAACTCATTGTTAGAACTGAACTTGTCGGTGGCACTGGGAAGTATGGTAGGCTTCTTGGCTGGCTCTATGTTGGCGACTCTGATCTTTCGTTAAACGAACAGATGATTACAGAGGGATATGCTTGGGCATACGATGGTGGCACTAAGCAAAAGAACTTTGAGGATCTCCGAGAGATCCGCAGAGCACATGGTACACTTAATGAGGGTTAATTATGTTTAGCGTATTAAATGTTGTAGAAGCGTGGAATGAAATCTCATGGGGAGATGCAATCCCATTCATGCTTGTATTGGTGGGTCTTTACTGGGTTAAGGTAAAGATAGATGCATCTGCTGGTCTAGGTAGAAAGAAAAGACGAGAATTAAAGAAAGTTATTGTAGAAGCAATTAAAGAAGCTAATGGCTGAAGACATCTATCTTGGTAACCCGAATCTAAAAAAAGCAAATACAACCGTTGAGTTTAATGCTAAACAGATTAAGGAGTTTATTAAATGTAAACAAGACCCAATATATTTTGCAAGGAATTACATTAAAATTGTATCCTTGGATGAAGGTCTTGTACCATTTAAGATGTATGATTTCCAAGAGAAGTTAATCAGCAATTTCCATAATTCTAGATTCAATATATGCAAGATGCCACGACAGACTGGTAAGTCTACTACCTGTGTGGCATACCTCTTGCATTATATTGTTTTTAATGATAGTGTTAATGTAGGTATCCTAGCGAACAAAGCAGCAACTGCCAGAGAATTATTAGGTAGACTGCAGACTGCTTATGAGAATTTGCCTAAATGGATGCAACAGGGTATCTTATCCTGGAACAAAGGTAGTATGGAGTTAGAAAATGGATCAAAGATACTGGCAGCTTCTACATCTGCAAGTGCTGTCCGAGGCATGTCATTCAATATCATTTTCCTCGACGAGTTCGCCTTTGTCCCAAATCATATCGCAGAAGCGTTCTTTAGTTCTGTTTACCCTACTATTACTTCTGGTAAGTCAACGAAAGTCATAATGGTATCTACCCCCTGTGGTATGAATCATTTCTATAGGTACTGGCATGATGCACAACGAGGTAAGAATGAATACACTGCTACTGAAGTCCACTGGTCAGAAGTACCTGGTAGGGATGCTAAGTGGAAGGAACAGACTATTAAGAACACATCTGAACAACAGTTTAAGGTTGAGTTTGAATGTGAATTCTTAGGATCTGTTGATACACTTATTAGTGTAGTTAAGTTAAGAAATCTTGCCTTTGAAGATCCAATACAAAATAACGGAAAGGGATTGGTAATATATGAAAACCCAGTGAAGGGGCATGATTATATTATTACGGTTGATACTGCGAGGGGGATTGATCATGATTACTCGTGTTTTATTGTATTTGATATTACCTCATTTCCGCATAAGACGGTAGCAAGGTATAGGAATAATGAAATTAAACCTATGCTATTTCCTAACATTATAATGGATGTTGCTAAAGCTTACAACATGGCATATGTTTTAGTGGAAATTAATGATATAGGAGAACAGGTAGCATCTATACTTAATTATGATTTAGAATACGAGAACCTTCTTATGTGTGCTATGAGAGGTAGGAATGGTCAGCAAGTAGGATCAGGATTTTCTGGTAGTAAGACACAGATGGGTGTTAGAATGACACAGGCAGTTAAGAAATTAGGATGTTCTAACTTGAAAACTTTAATGGAAGATGATAAGATAGAAACACATGACTATGATATTATAGCAGAATTAACTACCTTTGTTCAAAAGAAACAGTCATGGGAGGCAGAAGATGGATGTCATGATGACCTTGCAATGTGTCTTGTTATATTCTCTTGGTTAGTAGCACAAGATTACTTTAAAGAGATGACAGATACGGATGTCCGTAAACGCATCTATGAAGAGCAAAAGAATCAGATAGAACAAGACATGGCTCCATTTGGTTTTATATTAGATGGTGTAGATGATGAAGATGAATTTGTAGATGAGGAAGGTGACAGATGGGCAAAGGTAGATGAATATGGGGATCGGTCATTTATGTGGGAGTACAAATGAAATCATTTAAATGGTCTGCACAAGTTTTATTATCCAGTAATAGACTTACAAAGGTGGAGTTTACATCACCATCTAATCTAAGAGAAGATGCAGAGCAAACTTGTAAAGCACTGTTTGGTGTATCTGATGTTCGTCAATTAACACGATTATGGAATTAACAGAAGAAAATGTAGTAAGAGTTCTAGAAGAACTTCTTCCTTATATTGAAGCAGATGGAGGTTCCCTTCAGTTTGTAGAGATAGAAGAGGAAACTGGTATAGTAAAGGTTAGATTAGGTGGTGCGTGTGAGACATGTGCTATGAGTGTTATGACATTGAAGCAAGGTATAGAAAAGAAACTTATGATGGAGATACCAGATGTGGTAGGAGTTATTCAAGTATTATGAGAGTTGTTATTGTTAGTGGTGGATTTGACCCTATCCACAGTGGACATATTGAACACTTTAAAGCAGCAAAGAAATTGGGAGATATCCTTATAGTAGGATTAAACTCTGATGAATGGTTAACTAGAAAGAAGGGTAAACCATTTATGCCTATAGAAGAAAGGATGGCAGTCATTAGAGAATTGAGAATGGTAGATAGTGCTGTAGCATTTAATGATGATAATAATAGTTCTATAGATCTTATTAAAAAGACTCTAGTATTATTTGATGATGTTCTATTCGCCAATGGTGGAGACAGGACACAGGATAATATACCTGAGATTGATGAGTTTGATAAAGATCCTAGAGTTCAGTTTGCATTCGGGGTTGGTGGTTCGCATAAACAGAATTCTAGTAGTTGGATCTTAAAGAAATGGAATTCGACTTAGAAGAACAATTTAATCATGGTGACTTACTACTGAGTGAAAGAAGATGTAGAGTCTGTGGTAGTGTCAAGAATTTAATAGAAGGATTTTATATAACCCATAAGAAAAGTACGCATTTACCATCTAGCTACAGTTACGAATGTAAAGCATGTACATCTGCAAGAGTTCGTGCTAGTAGAAAAAAAGATAATGGCAATTGGTTATATCCAGACTGGTAGTTCATGTACTGTTTCCCCGTTTAAACTACCGTAAACAATAAATAATCATAGACAAATTGGATTCTATAGAGGAACAGAAAGATGCCCCTAAACTTAGCATCTCCTGGTATTGTTGTAAGGGAAGTAGACCTAACCAACGGTAGAGTCGATGCAACATCATCGAAAACTGCTGGTTTGGCTGCTCCCTTCGAGAAAGGACCAGTAGAGACTCCAGAACTTATTGAAACAGAGGCAGATCTTCTGGATACCTTTGGAAAACCTTATCCCAAGGATAACCATTATGAGTATTGGTTAACTGCTTCATCCTTCCTTGCCTATGGTGGGGTTATGAGGGTGGTTCGAGCAGATGACGAAGAGCTCAAAAATGGTTTCGTAGGTACTGCAGCAAGTGTAAAGATTAAAAGTCTTGACGACTATACTGACAGTGGATACTCAGAGAACACCCTTGCAGGTGTAACATTTGCTGCTAAGAACCCTGGTTCTTGGTCAAATGGAATTAAGGTCGCTGCCATTGATGGTAAGGCAGACCAAATTTTCACTGGTATCGTTACTACTAATGTATTGGGTTATGGTTCTACAACCGTTCCTATTGACCCTATAGATCTTAAAGTTGGTTACGCTGTAACACAGACAGTTCCTGCTAACACAGTTATTGCTGGTGCTGGATCTACTACTGTTCTTGATGGATACTTTAAGGGAATAATTACTGAAGTGGGTCTTGCCCAAATTTCAGTTAAGTTAATCTCTCATGTATCTGGTGCAGGAACAGAAACTGCTGTTGACTATCAGGAAGGTGGAACTTATGCGTTCTCTGATCCTGCTGGTGTAAATGCAGAGATTGGTATTCATACCAATGAATCTAGGAGATACGGTAGTTGGAGAGGACTTGCTTACGGTACATACACTGGAGTATGCACCTACACCAATTCTAAAGATTGGTTCAATCAGCAGACCTTTACACTAGCTAACGGAACAGTCGTTAAGTGGAATAATGTAGCAGATAAGCCAGGAACTAGTTCCTATGCTTCTACTAGAAATTCTAGATTTGACGAGATTCATGTCGTTGCTTATGATGATAGTGGTACTATCACAGGTAATGCTGGATCAGTTTTAGAAAAACATACTAATTTGTCCAAGGCAAAAGATGCCCAGTATTCTGCTGGTTCATCTTCATACTGGAGAAAGGTTATTGAGGTTGGTTCACCAAACCTATTTGCTGGTGGTGCTCCTGCTGGTATTGTTACCACTGGATTTACTGCAGACGGTTGGGATCAATTCGGTGACGGTGGATGGGATCAAAACACTGAAAATGTTAACTTCAGTGCTATAGGTAACTATAGTGCATCATTCACTGGTGGTAAAGACTATAATGGTATTTCCACTATAACTGAATCAAATGCTTTAAACCTAGATATCGGTGCTCTTTCTGAAGCATATGATTATCTAAGAGATCCAGATCTATATGATGTTGATTTCTTCTTACAAGGTTGTTCTAACCACGGTAAGCATGAAACACAGGCACTCGGTAATAAGTTAATCGAGATTGCTGAATTCAGAAAGGATGCTATTGCATTCCTATCACCATACAGAGGGGCATTTTTAACTGCCACTGGAGATGGTGAATCACTTCAGTTAAATACTGACACAGTTACTGACAACATTGTTAGTTACTACTCACCAATCACATCTAGTTCTTACGCAATTCTAGATAGTGGTTATAAGTACATGTATGACAGATTCAATCAGCAATTCCGTTATGTTCCAATGAACGGAGATATCGCTGGTACATGTGCTAGAAACGATATTAACAACTTCCCTTGGTTCTCTCCAGGAGGAACTGCAAGAGGTGCGATTCTAAATGCTGTTAAACTAGCATACGCTCCTAACAAAGTACATAGAGACAAATTGTACTCTAACAGAATTAATCCTATAATCTTCTCACCTGGTGCAGGTATTGTACTATTCGGTGATAAGACTGGATTAGGTAGGTCTTCAGCCTTTGATCGTATCAATGTTCGTAGATTGTTTATCTTCTTAGAGAAGGCAATCTCTGCTGCTGCAAAAGACATCCTATTTGAATTCAACGATGAGATCACAAGGATCAACTTTATCAATATCGTTGAACCATTCCTTCGTGATGTACAGTCCAAGCGTGGTATTCAAGATTTCGTCGTTATCTGCGATGAGACCAACAACACTCCTGCTATTATAGATAGCAATGAGTTTGTTGCTGATATCTACATTAAACCAGCAAGATCTATTAACTTCATCGGTCTAACATTTGTTGCTACACGCACAGGTGTTTCATTCGACGAGGTTATCGGTAAGGTCTAATTCATTAACTCTCGCATAGGTAACAAGACCAATGGCAATCAATTCCCAAAACCCACCGAAGACCTCGGAAAGGACTATCGACAAGTTTAAGTCGAGGTTAACGGGTGGTATTGCAAGACCTAATCTGTTCGAGGTGGTTCTTGCATTCCCCGATGGCGTAGTAGATGCATCAGTAAGTGACATCGATCCTAAATCTAGGTTCCTTGTTAAGGCTGCTGCACTACCAGCATCTAACATCGCTCCTATAAGCGTTCCATTTAGAGGAAGGCAACTGAAAATTGCAGGAGACAGAACATTCGATGAATGGCAGATCACTGTTATTAACGATACAGACTTTGCTATAAGGGGTTCATTCGAGAGATGGATGAACTCAATGGCAAAAGTATCTGACATGTCTGGTAATATTAATCCTGAGGATTATACCAGAGACGCATTTGTTTATCAGTTGGGTAGATCTGCAGTAGATGCAGCATCACAGAAATCTGAGGCGAACATGCCTGTATTAAGGACTTATAAGTTCTACAGCATATTCCCAACAAATGTATCACAGATTGATCTTTCATACGATTCTTCTGACTCAGTAGAAGAATTTACAGTTACACTCCAAGTTCAGTGGTGGGAAGCTGCTGGAAATGGCGGTAATGTGAGCTGATAAATAGATAAGATCAGGCACTTTTTATATTAATGACAAAACTTTTTGGTTTTTCGATTGAGGACAAAGACGATGCCCCTAAGGGTGTAGTATCCCCCATTCCGCAGACAGGCGAGGATGGGGTTGATTATTATATCCAAAGTGGATTTTCTAGTCAGGTCATAGATCTCGAAGGGATCTATAAAGACGAACATCAATCAATAAAAAAATATAGGGAGATGGCACTCCACCCTGAGGTGGATAATGCTATAGAGGATATTGTCAATGAAGCAATTGTATCAGATACTAATGATTCTCCTGTAGAAATAGATCTAGATAATCTTAATGCATCTGATGGTATTAAGGATAGAATTAGAGAAGAATTTAAACATATAAAAGATCTATTAGATTTTGATACCAAAGCACATGAGATCTTTAGAAACTGGTATGTTGATGGTAGAGTCTATTATAATAAGGTTATAGACATTAAAAAACCTCAGGATGGTATACAAGAATTAAGGTATATCGATCCTATGAAGATGCGATATGTCCGTAAAGAACAGAAGAAAAATAAAGAACGATCAGATCTATTCACTGCCACTAATAATATACATGAAAATGATAAGGTAGTATTCCCTAAGATTGAAGAGTATTTCATGTATACTCCAGCACCTAGGTATCCTACTAATATGGTACAGGGTAGTGCTCCACATATGACGGGGGTTAAACTTGCAAAAGATTCGATTACATATTGTACTTCTGGTCTTGTCGATAGGAATAAGGGTACGGTCTTATCTTATCTCCAAAAAGCGATTAAATCAATTAATCAACTCCGCATGATTGAGGACAGTCTAGTTATCTACAGACTATCTCGTGCTCCAGAAAGAAGGATATTCTACATTGATGTAGGTAATCTTCCTAAGATTAAAGCGGAACAATATTTAAGAGATGTAATGTCTCGTTACAGAAATAAACTAGTATATGACTCAAACACAGGTGAGACAAGAGATGACAAAAAATATATGTCCATGCTCGAAGACTTCTGGTTACCTAGAAGAGAAGGTGGTCGTGGAACAGAAATCACAACACTCCCAGGTGGACAGAACCTTGGGGAGTTGGCTGACATTGAGTATTTCCAATCTAAGTTGTACAGATCTTTGGGAGTACCTGAATCTAGAATCGCTGGATCTGGGGATGGATTTAATCTTGGTCGTAGTTCAGAGATTCTAAGAGACGAACTTAAGTTTAGTAAGTGGGTAGGTAGACTGCGTAAGCGTTTTAGTAAGATCTTTATTGATATGCTAAGAACTCAGTTACTCCTTAAGAATATAGTTACTGTCGAAGACTGGGAAGTAATGACTGAGCATATTCAGTTTGACTTTATATACGATAACCACTTTGCAGAACTGAAAGATAAGGAACTAATGGAAGGTCGTTTAGGTCTTCTTGGTATGGTAGAACCTTATGTTGGTAGATACTACTCTACAGAATATGTAAGAAGGAATGTTCTGCGTCAGAGAGATCAAGAGATTGTAGAAATTGATGAACAGATAGAGGATGAAATTGCTAAGGGTGTAATACCTGATCCTAATCAAATGATGCTTGAGTTGGAGCAAGGTGCTGCAGATGGTTTAGATCTTGGACCTGAAGGTGCGGCTGGTGCGAATGGAATGCCTGGAATGGCACAACCTGAGACTGCACCAAAGCTTGCTACTCCAAAGGCTAATGAAGGGGAGATATAAATAACTTTATCAGTATATTATACAATGATGGAAGAACTCGTCAACATGATAGCGACAGATGCGTCTGCTGCGGATATAAGTGATCAGATCAAAGATGTTCTCTACGCTAAATCAGCAAAGAGAGTCGATGAACTGAGACCTCATGCTGCTGGAAATCTTTTCGGCACTGAAGCAGAGGCTGAAGTGGAAGCTGAAGTGGAAACTGAAGTAGCTCCAGAAGAGGAACCTGTAACAAATGGCTAATCAAACACTACTATTAAGCGGTGAAATAAAAGTTGCTGCTGCAATTGGTAATAGTTCCACTGTAGATAAAGCAACATTAGTCAGAGTATACAATGACTCTGGTGCTGTTAATGTTATCAGTGTAACTGATCCAACAGGTGTGAATGCATACTCAGGTGTAGGTTCATGCACATTGGCAGCTGGTGCTGACATTATTATAGAGAAGCCCGCAGATTACACCATATGGGGTAAGGGACAATTTGCTGCAGCAAAAGTAGGATTTACCAATTAAACCGATGAAGTTAATCACAGAACAACTTGATGATGTAGAAGTTATCGTTGAAAATCGCAACGGTAAGAAGTCTATGTTTATCGAGGGTATCTTCTTACAGGGAGATATTCAAAACCGCAATGGTCGTATGTATCCTATGAACACTCTTCGCAGAGAAGTTCAAAGGTATAACGAAAGTTTTGTGGATTCTGGTCGTGCAGTTGGAGAACTCGGTCATCCTGAGGGACCAACAGTAAACCTAGACAGAGTTTCTCATAAGATCGTTTCTCTTAAAGAAAGTGGATCTAATTACATTGGTAAGGCAAAACTATTAAATACCCCAATGGGTAAGATAGCACAGAACCTTATTGATGAAGGAGTAAAACTTGGTGTATCATCTCGTGGTCTTGGAACATTAGATGTTAATGAGCAAGGAATAAAGATTGTCTCTGATGACTTTACTTTAGCAACTGCTGCTGACATTGTTTCAGATCCTTCTGCCCCTGATGCTTTTGTATCTGGCATAATGGAAGGTAAGGACTGGGTTTGGGATGGTGGCATAGTAAGAGAACAGTTAGCAAGAAAAACCTATAAGCAGGTTAATACTCTAGTTGACACTAAACAGCTTGAGGAGAACAAGCTAGGACTGTTCCAGAACTTCCTATCAAATCTCTAACATTTTATAAATAAATACAGATTACCACAACAATCTATCATTCGGAGTAGACCAAAAATGGCCGCTAAGGAACTTAAGGAAATGGACAATCCTGTAACAAGGGGTGCGAAAGCTGGTGATCCTATGAAGAAGGTTGATGATTCCACTTCACCTGGAGCATCAGCATCTTATGAGGATCTCGGTGGACCAACACCTCAAAACTATAAGTCCACAGATAACAGTGCATCACTGAAGTCAGCAAACATCAAAACGGTACAAGATATCGTTAATAAAGGTGCTGCTGCAGCAGATAAGATGCAGTCTATTGGCACAGAGGTGTTGAAGCAAGGCGACAATGTTGAAGCAGAAGAGTCTGCTGAAGTTGTTGCTGAAGAACCCACTAAGGAAGAAACTACCGTGTCTGAAGAAGAAGTTAAGGAAGAGCCTACAGTTAATGTAGAGGAAGACCTTGCTGCTCTCTTCGGTGGTGAAGAACTTTCCGAGGAGTTCCAGACCAAGGCCAAGACAATCTTCGAGGCAGCAGTTAACTCTAAAGTTAATGTTGTTAAAGAAGAGATGTCTGTAGAATATGAAAAAACTTTGTCTGAGCATCTAGAAGGTGTTAAGGCAGAATTGGTCGAGCGTACCGATGCATACCTTGAGTATGTTTCAGATGAGTGGCTCAAAGAAAATGCTCTTGAAGTCGAGCATGGTCTTAAGACCGAAATGACTGAATCATTCCTCAGTGGAATGAAGAGTCTTTTTGAAGATCATTATGTATCAATCCCTGACGATAAATATGATGTGCTGGAAAGCATGGTTAATAAACTAGATGATATGGAAGGCAAACTTAATGAACAGTTAGAGAAGAACATCTCTCTTAACAAGCGTCTTGGCGACAGTACAGCTGATGGAATTTTCCGTGATATCGCCGAAGGACTTGCTGAGACCCAAAAGGAGAAGTTAAAGACACTATCTGAAGGAGTTGAGTTTGAGGGTGAAACACAATACCGTGAGAAGCTAGTTACTCTTAGAGAATCTTATTTCCCTAAGGATGGCAAAGCTCAGGTTTCCAATAAATCCGAAACCATTTCGGAGGGTATTAGCAACGAGACTGGACCTGATGTGACTGCATCAATGTCAAATTATCTCCAAGCTTTATCGTTGTCAAAGAAATAGTAAAACCTTTTAACTCTATTAAGTAAAGTACTATGTACAATGCCGAACAAATTATGGAGAAGTGGAGTCCACTTCTCGATGCTGAAGGGGTAGAGCCCATTAAAGACGCTCACCGTCGTTCAGTAACCGCAGTTCTCTTAGAGAACCAAGAAAAATTCCTCAAAGAGCAAGCCGCTTTTGAGAACGGAACCTCAATGTTAACAGAGGCAGCTCCTACTAACAGTGGTAACGCTGTAGGTGCTTCTGGTGCATATGGTGGTGGTGCAGCTTCAGCTGGCCCTGTTGCAGGTTTCGACCCAGTTCTAATCAGTCTAATCAGGCGTTCAATGCCTAACTTGGTTGCTTATGAACTAGCTGGCGTTCAGCCAATGAATGGTCCTACTGGACTAATCTTTGCGATGCGTTCACGCTACACAGATCAGTCTGGAACTGAAGCATTCTTCAACGAACCAGATTCTGCATTCTCTGCTAATAAGGCAGGAACCAATGTTGGTCAGACAACTCAGGGTGATTACACTGATGCTACTGACGACGATGGTACTGTTGGTTTCGGTTCTACCGCAACTCAGAGAGGTACAAACCCTGCTATCCTAGAAAACAATGCTTCTGATGCTGTTCAAGCTCAGTATTCATTGGGTCAAGGTATGGCAACTGGTGACTCTGAAGCATTAGGC
>VTLG01009024.1_pt1 | contig 14315 bp, 29 predicted proteins | sample 4694571 | NCBI WGS metagenome assembly VTLG01 (sample SAMN12604809, study PRJNA352737) | marine metagenome | biome: ENVO:00000447; feature: ENVO:00000209|ENVO:00000569|ENVO:01000036; material: ENVO:00002151; isolation source: viral sequences binned using virsorter ...
ATTTAATCAAATGATTCATTTATACCCCTTTCTCCTATTAGCTTTTCTTTTGCACTATCCCAAAGCATATCACCCTTTTTAGTTAACGAAGGTTCTGTCCTTATTAGATTAGGCATACCTTCAGCAGGTTCACTATCCATATGTTTACCACAACTACAAATAACATCAGCAACCCAAGCACCATCTACATAGATTATTTTAGCTTTGCCTACCTCTTTACTTTCTTTACAACATTTACAAGTATATAAAGTCATTGTGCTAGTCCTCCTGTTTTAATATCACTATTATTGTATATCCTGTCAAGTTCAAACTGTAAGTGATGAATTGCTTTTCTTATATCTTGCTCAATAGGATTGCCTTCTTTTTTTCCTGCTCTGATTAAGTAACTAAGTGCAACACCTAAATTATAATTGTCAGCTTGAAAATCCTCTACAACTTTTCTAGCTTCTATCTTATAGGTTTTACCCACATAATAATTCGGCACTTCTTTTTTCTTTGTCATTTTCTAATATTTTAATTAATCCTTTTTGTGTATGCAGTCTTTTTGCATTTGCACGTTTTCTGTATCTTTCAGGATCAAATATAAGCTTAACTTCTTTAATTAAGTCTTTAGCATTAAATTTTACAACCCATCTTGATTTATAGTGCATTTTGTGATTTCTTAAAAAGCCCAAATAATCTATCTTAAGCAATTGGTCTTTTCTTAGTTTTTGTAAGTTTCTCATTCGCTATATTTTTGATAAAGTTTTTTTATTCCGTCAAAACAAGTAGATATGCAGCTACCGCAATTAGTACCTGGTGAGTAATTAGTATTATGAATAGTATTATAAGTTTCTATCATTCTCTTTTTTGCTTGGTGGTCTTTTGCCCTTCCTGTTTTTAAATCTTTCCACATATCTAATATTTCATCTATTATTTCTTGTGGTAAATCATCAGGAGTTTCTATCTCAGTTGTTTTACCCCAATAACCTTCTGGACACTCCATTGGAGCTAACCTGCATTTCAATTTCATAAAACACAAACACCGCTTACAGTTTCCTGTTGGTTTAAAATAATAAACACACCCTTTGCATATTTCTAATCTATCTTTATATACGTTATCTGGTACAAAAAAATTATTCATTTTTCTTCTTTTTTTGTTTTCTCTTTTTTTTTGGAGGTGGTGGTGCTGGAAAACCAAACATCATCTCAAAAGAACTACACTTATCTGGATTATACATCTTCATTCAATTCCTTTTTTAATATTGTTCTCACTTTATCTATTGTAGTATATAAACTATTCCTACTTATCTTAGTCTTTGCAGCGAGTGAATCTAAGGTATTACCTTCATAATAATAAAGCTTAAATAATTCTCTGTCGTACCAACTTTCTAATTTATCAAGCTGTCTGTCTATTTGCTCAAGCTTTTGCCATTGATAACTATCTATTTCTTGATTTGCAATATTTGATATGTTTTTATAATAAGTATTATTACCTGCATAATCAATGTTAGTAATAGAAGTAGAACCATTACCCATAAACCAGTCAATATGTGTATAATATTTTTCATACTTATAATAAAAATTACTTCTTTTGCTTGTTAAAGCTCGTCTTAAAGCAACTGCACCATATCGAGTTATACCTTCTATTCCATCTTTTTCATATATCGTTTTTATTACTTTTGGATTTGCTTGTAAAAAATATAGCATTAATTCTTGAACAGCTTCATTAACTTTATCTTCATTAGTAGTAATACCGTAAGCCATTGTTCTGAACTTATCAGTTAGCTTTGATATTTCAATGTAGATTTTATTCATCTAAGGGTTCTAATTCATCTATCTTATCTGTAACGTCAAAAACCATTTCATTTAAAACATTTTTATATGCTTTTAAGACTGGAGCATTGTTTTTGGTTTCCATACCTGCAAAGAATCCATTTGTTGCTACTGATAAATTTATGGGTATTATCATTAACCAATCATACCAATTATTTTCTTTAACACCAGCTCCGTAGTTATTATGGTATTCTATAATGATGTCAAGGACTTCTAAATAATTGTTAAATCTTTTTTTTGTACTTGCATCTTTTACAAACTCTGTACACATTAAGATATAAGATTCTATTATTGCTTTATGCTTCTCGCTTGAATAGATTGGCTTTTGCATACTTCAAACTTATAAAAAATATTTATTCAATTCCTTTTTCTTTTTTTAAGTTATTAACAAGTGATTTGTAATAACCAATCTTCTCGTCATAATCAACCCTTCCTAACTTAATTGTTGTTCTTGCTAAATACTCTAAAGATACAGCTGTACCTTCACCATACTTTCCGTCAATATGTAATCCGAACTTGTACTGCTCACCCTGCGACCAGATATTGCATTTTTGACACTGGACTTGGCAATTTTGTTCATCGAACCTTGTAGCAAGAAATCTTCTTGATTGAAAATGTCCACACTGCATACCACCTTGTTTATAGTGAGCTACCTTACCACAAGTAAAACATTGACATAGACCGTTATCTGTTGCTTCTCTCAGTCTTATGTAAATTGAGAAGATTTTATCTAGTTCTTTTTTAAGTTTACTGATTGACTTCATATCCCAAGTCTTTACGCCATTTATCTTGTAAAGTTCCTTTTCTAAGGTAATATTTTTTACCTCTATATTCTGGTTCTTCTTCTTGTAGTTTTGCCCTTGCTCTTTTTATACTAGGTGCTGCTGTTAATTTATTAGCCGCATAAGCAATAAGAAAACTAGAGATTTTATCTGGAATATCTTTTATTTGTTTTATTTCTTCAGACCAAATATTTGCACAAAGTCTATTATCATCATCTCTTAACTCAGGATATTTAGTTAGCCAGTATCTTACTTTTTCTTTTGTTTTCATAATTCGTCTTCAAATTTAGTACAGAATATGGCTTCTAAAATACAAACTATAATAAGTATTCCCCATATGATTGTTAATATCTTCATCTGATCTCTCTAATTAGCCACATTACAATAGCTGTTAATATTACCCATCCGATCATTTTATTCCCCATTTTAGTTTTTCTTCTTCAGTAAAATAACCGTTTGCTTTTAATTTATCGGCATATTTTAAAGCTTCATTATACATATAAGAATCTTTTTCTAAAACATATTCCATAGCTACACTTAAATAATCTACATTAGATTGAGTTTTATGAGCTTTATTTAATAAATCTTTAAATATTTCATAAGGTACGTTATCATCTTTTTTCATTTTTTTATTTTTTTTAATTTATAATATATATATCCAACTAATGGTGTTCCTAATAATAAAGAGAATAAGCTAGGGTGTGGTTCACCGCATATACCAATAGCGTGTCTTAAAAATTCTATCATTTTAATAATTTTGGTTCAGGTCTATAATGAGGTACTTGCTTAGGGTCATCACCCCTATCAACTTTTGCTCTAGCATCCCATATTAACTCTTTATGCTTTCTTAACCATTTCATATACAACGGAATTGTAAAATGTATAAAATCAGCATTAATACGTTCTCTTATTCCTAGTTTAAATGCATTTTCTGCATCTTCAAAATAAAAATTCTTATAGATATTAGCTAAATCATCTGCTAACTCTTGAGACATATAACTTATAGTATCTTCTTCTACATTGTTTTGTCCTATCCCTATGTAGGTTTTGCTTACTAAATCTACTGAACACATTAATAAATCTTGCCTTGTCATATTTTTAATCAATCTCATTGTTCAAATTGTTTTTTTAATTTTTCTTTTACGTTTAAGTTTTTTTGTAAATGTTGATGTATTTTACTCATAGTGCTTTTTGGTTTGTTCCATTGTTTCTGATTTTTAGACCAACGTAGTAACCTTAATTTTATTTCAAACGTGCTTTGTTTTTGAAATCTCATTTTTCTTTTTCCTTCACACCAATAATTTATAAAGTCATCTAACATATCTTTAGGATAATCAAAACTCCTAACCTCAGCTTCAAATTTTTCTTTTATAGATATATTATTACTTGTAGTATTAATACTTGTATTATTAACTTTGACTTTTTCGTCAATAGGGGTATCTACATTTTTGACTATACCTATAATCCTTTTTGTTATTTGATTGTTATTATCACGTTCTATCATTATATTTATAAAACCTAATTTTTTCAAATCACTTAGCCATCTTGATACTGTATTTTTGCTAACACTATATAAATCAGCAAAGTACGTGTTACTTGCAAAACAATAACCTAGCTTATTACTTAACGCTGTTATCTCACCATATAATAGTTTAGCATTAGGTTTTAAGTTAGAGTATCTTACGTTTGCAGGTATGATAGCATAATAATTAGGTTTTTCTTTCATATAACTTCTATTTCGTGTTGATAATTTTGGAGGGCTAACTTACATAATTCTAATTGATTATAAAATTGTCTATAAGAAACTTTAATGTCAGTTCCAAATTTACCTGAAGTAATACGGATAGTAGTTTGATGATTTGAACTATGTTTAACACCCTCCCTTCTCAGATGATCTTTTAAATTATGCAAATCAATAAAAGTCTTTTTTGATTCTTTTATATCAACATAGGCATTGTATATCTTATTAAAAGTATCACGATAATAAGGGAATGATGAATAGTTAGCTGAGTGAGTTCTCTCATAATGATTTATGCTAGTTCTGTTTCTATCTAATACTTTAGCAATAACCTCTCTATGAGTTTTATCTTCTAGTCTTGCAATCATACTAACAACAGCTCTTGGCACTTGGTATTTAATCTTTCTATTTTTAATAGATAAAGAACCTTTAGGCAACCCTACTAAACTTGTAGCAAGGTCGCAAAGGTTTTTAAAGTTATCTTCTGCTGTCATATTAAAAAGGCATATCATCATCATCACTAACTTCTAATGAAGTTTCGTGTCCACTTAAATTAGCTATGGCATAACCATCAATATTATGAAAGTATCTACCGTTATATTCTCGTGAATAAATATTAAACTTTACATCTACTCTTGAACCTTCTTTTAAATCTCTAAGCTGTTTCATATTATCGCCAAAAAATTGTATTACTACTTCTTTGTTAAAATCTACTAGCGAATCTTGTTCTACAAGTATAGATTGTTTCTTCCATTCTTTACCTGCTTTAGATATACCGCTTTCGATATCTAGCTTCTTAATTAGTTTTCCTTTAATGTCCATTTTTTATTTATTTGTTTAATTAGTAAAAAAAGGAGTTGAAAGAGGAATTGTAATTGCCACAAAGTATAACCGCAAAATTATTAATTAGAATTACTAACCTCTCTCAAAACCTATGTTATTTATTTTTTAGTTTCCAATTTATATATTTTGTTAAAGTATCTCCATCAAAAATAAGCTTATCTTTTTCAGGTGCATAAGGATATTCTCTACCGTTACTATGTTTCTTAGTTTGTAATATTTGCATAGGTAATCTATATAAAAATCTACCTATTCCGTGTTTTACACAAGCTCTTTTAAAAGCATCAGAAGATTTACCTTTTTCTTTTTCTACGTTAGATTCTGTACCTGTGTCTGACTTCCACACCCAACACTCTCCTGCAAATATTCCAACTGCACAAAATAATTTACCATCTGCTTCATAATATTTATCTTGCCAATTTATAGCACCTACCACTTCATCTAAGATGTCCATACAATCTCTAGCATCTATATAAGCTACACAAGTTGCTTTTCCATACTTAGTTGATTGTACCCTCCATTTATAAGGGAGTTCTTTTTTTAAATCTTCTGTATTCATATCAAATTTATTATTAAAGGTTGTTTATTATTATTTTTATAGTGCATTCTCCAGCTTGGTTTTAAGTCAATAGACCAACTATCTTGTTCTTGCCAACCATAATCTCTTAGCATTTCACAAAACTTATTATAGATTTGAAGTTTAGTTCCTATAACAACAACTGATCTATTGTTTTCTTCAAAGTCAAAGTTAGAATATCCACTTACACTTGGTAATTGAACTGGTGTGAATTGAGGTTTTAATAGCCATTCTTCAGCTATTACTTTAGTATTATCTATTGGCTTACCTGTAACCCAAGAGATTTTTGGCTTATTATAGTCTATATTTTCCATTAGTAATTCCATTGTATATGTAGCAATCCTGAAGCTACCATTAATAAAAATAAAGCAATACAAGTTAAATAATGTCTAGTATCACTTATCTTACTTTCATCTTCTTTAAAAGAATCAGGATAATCGTAGTTGTTATGGTCATTCTTAAAAAAGAAATCTGCTGCTTGTTTTGGATTTAACTCGTAAGAGTGTCCGTACTTTTTGTGTGTAACTTTCATAGTATAATTTTTTAATGTTTTCATATGGCAAAGATAAGAAAAAAATGAGTTATTCACCAAATTATTATCAAAGTTATTAACAATTTAGATGTTAATATAGAATTTACTAGATAAGGGAGGTTATAAACCGAGCAATAAAACTATTATAAGAATAATCATATACATTATAAATACTCTTTGTCTATATAAGTTTTCTTTGCTCATTTTAAAAATAATGTACAAGTCTAGCGATTTGACCTGATTCTTTAGAGTGTATAAATCCTTCTACTGCTTTTTGAACACCACAGAAACCTTTTCTTGAGTGCCAACTGTCTGTTCCACTAGGTGACCTCATATATTCAACAGAGACCCCTATAAAGTCTTTAGCGTCTCTCCATTTGAATTTTACTTTATGATGTAAGTGATGTAAATACCAATATCTATATTTGGTTTCTGACCATTCAGTAGGTCTTTCATTAGCCATTAGCATAGGTAGGTTATCCATCTTTGCTCCGTCTCCGTGTTCTAACCCAATTAAATTACTACCATATTTATAATACTTTCTGTGAGCTACACTAATATCAAAAGTAATGTCTTTTGCTTTTCTAAACCAAGATTTCAAAGCGTGAGCTAAATGAAAGCCACTTTGATAATCGTGATTACTCATAGAATGAACAACATCAACAGGAGCTACTTGTCTAAGAGTTTCAATACATTTAACATATAAATCTAATGCTACTTCAAAGTGTTGCCACCATTTACCATTGACATCTTGTCTAGTTCCTGCTGTGGTTTGATTATAAACATTGTCTATATGTAGTATGTCATTACCTACACAAAATAAAACTCTTTCTATATTAAAACCATTTGCTTTGCTTAAAAGTCCTGTAACACCTTCTAAGACTCTATCATAAGCAATTTGAGTATTATATTCATCACCTGTTTCAAGTGCTACTGCAAGTTTTCCTATATGAATATCAGCAGGATTAATAACTAAAAGATTCTCACCTTTAGTTCTTTTTATTTTTGGGTATGTTGGTGCGTGTTTATCTATAAGATTTTTAATGTCTTTAAGTATATCAGTTTGTTCTGCACCATATTGTTCTTTAGTTACAATAGAAAATCGTAACTCTCCTGACATACTTTGCCAGTGTTTAACACTTACTATATCTTTTTTATCTATACCTCTTTCTGCAAGATGTAAATCTAAAGCAGTATTACCATTGACATTAATTAAGTCCTGTCCTCTGAATTCATTGATTAACTCAACTTCATCAGGAGACAGTCTTAATCTTTTACCAACCTTTTTATTTTTTTGCAACGTCTGCAATTCCTTGTCCAACAATTAGCGTAAGGAGAGCATAGTATAAATCTTTAGCAGTCGCTTCGTCTACTCCTAAATAAGTAACAAGAGCAGGTACAACTACTGAACTGATTGCATACCAAAATTTCTTTGACTTTAACATTTTTCCGATAAGGTACTTCTGTAAAAACTTTTCCATTTTTTTTTAATTTTAATTATTATTCAAATTTATTTTATTAATATAACCATATAACATCAGGATCTTTTGACTTATCCACATCACAATGTATAAAAGTCTTGGCTATCCCAAACCTAGTAAAACCAACTTGCATTAGAGAATTTAGTATTAAGTATCTTTCCCTACTACCATAATATCCAATATCAACAGCAAGTCCTTTTTTATGGCTAGAACCTACACGACCACCAACATATGTATTATGAGTTTCTGTTCTATATCCTGAATTAATTTTAAAGGGAATACCTGCAATACCTCGTGCAGTATCGAGTCTATATAGAAAGTCTTTATCCATTCTATAACCTGAGCCAACTTCATCAGGGCTATCAAACTCAGTAAGCTTAAAGTATCTTAATTCCAAACTAGAGGAAGTAGGTTTTGTAGATTTTAACACCTTTAACTTCTCTAACAAATTCATTACGAACTTTAACAGAGCTTTCATCTTTTTTTATGTATTTAGGGTTTTTACTATTGAGCTTTCTTTTTTTCATAGATAAAAAATTTATAGATAGTAAATGCTATTGCTAGTAATAACGAAACAAAAGTTAGTATTTCATTACAATCGGTTATACTAAATCCAATAGCTGATCCGTTAGCTAGTCCTACTTGTATTGTGTCCTTTAGGTCTGTCATTTTTAGTGTTTTTTGGCTTTTTATCCAAGTAGGATTTTAGCTTAGTTATGTTAGTTGATTTTGTTTTGTAGTATTTCTTCATTATTCTGATGCAGTTAAAAAGTCTCTTATTGTAAGTTTAGTTCCTTGCTGCATTGGTCTCTCAAGATTCATTCCATTATAGTAAGCATTTTTATCTGGTGAAATATTAGCTCCTGAATTTGTACTGTATTCAGGAAAACTTGATAAATTATTAGTAATATATTTTATCATTCTTTCCGTAAAATATTCTGCATTATTTCTTACTTCTTCTCTAAGATGTTGTGCTTCTTCCGTACTAAGAGCATTCCCAGTTTCAGAGGTTTTACTATAAATATTTCCGTTCTCAATTTTAAAACGAAGGTAAGGAATACACATATGCAAAGCCCACGAAGGAAGCATATCACCAATGTATTCATCTACTAAGGTCTTATATGCTCCTGCTAGACTACCTGCTGTAATGTCTGCTTCAAGCTTTTTATATAAATCTGTTCCAAGCTTTGGTTCGCAGTAAATTCGCTGTGCCTGTAATATATAAGGTAAAATTAGATTTGGGTCTACATTTAGGTTCATCGCAGTAGATGACTTTAATTTTTCTTCTGATATAAATAGTACGTATGCCATAATTATTTTGGTAAAAATCCTTCATTCTTCATAGTCTTAGGAGCTCTTGCAACTAGACTATCATTTCTTTTTATTGTAAATCCTTCGCTTCTTGCTTTTGTAGCTGTTATTATCTTGTCTGTGGTAACATTATCAGGATAAACTACAAACCCTTCATCTGATGCAGGAGCTTGATATATTCTACGCTTCCAATAATGGTGGCATACTGCTCCTCCTTTGTAGAGCCAGATTGAGTAAGTTGCTGCACCTCTCGGTCCGAATCCTGCATTTACAGGTATCTGTGACATTCTTAAAATATCCTCTTTTCTGTACACTTTTCTTGAAGCCATCATAACAGAGCAAAAGTCTCTTGTTTTGCCATCACCAGAAACAGAATTATTTTTAGTATAAATGTATCTTACCTTAAAGAATTTATCACCTGCTTTATTTAATCCATCTTGCTCACTTCTTACATTTGGATTAGCTCGACCTGTTGAAACAAAATCAAACTTTTCATTTGCTATTTTATTTAGTTCATCTTCAAAATCAAAGTCTTGGTGTTCACCATCTACAATTTCATCGTCTATTACTTGCCAGTCTTCAGGTACATCTTCACCGTATTCAGCAATAAACTTAGAAAGCTCAGTTGCTTCAGCGTGACCGTCACAAGCCATATAGACTGTTTTGCCTTCTAGTTCGTGTTCGTGATACCCTTCACACCCTTTTGTCTTAGCGTGTTCTTCAGCTTCTTCTATTGTGCTGAAAACAGGTTCACCATCAATCATTCCTACTTTGCTAAGTTTTACATCTTGCTCAACTGTTGCTTCATCACCTAATGGCTCAAGCCCTAAAGATTCTCTAACCTCGTCTGTTGTCATAACTTCTCTTATAGTTTTAGAATCAAATTGAACTGTAATAGGTTTTAACTGTACAAATTCAACAGGTAAATCTATATTATTTACAGAGAAAATAGTATTTAAAGTATCTAATATATTTAATTGGAACGGTCTAACCACAGTATTAAGGTAAAAGTTTGCAGCGTTTATAAGCTCGTCTGTATTGCTTGAGAAGCCATTGGTACTATCAATACCCATAAGTGTCTTAGAAGTCACCCTATGACCTGTGAGGATGTTCTGTACTAAAAGTTCTTGTAATGCTAGGTATTGTTTGTCTAAATCTGCCGTATTCAAAGGTGTAACTTCTGGAGCTCTATTTCGGTCGTCTGAGAAGCTTAAAATAAATTTTCCAGCGTTTCCAGCAGACGTAAATTTTTGGGTAAGACTTTGTTCTATCTGAAAACGTTCCTCTTGTGTAGGGACTCCATTATTGAAGGCAAACATATAACTGCCTGAAAATGAGTTGTTTATGTTGTTTAAATGGAATTCGGCTACCTTTTGGTCTACTAAAGCCCAATTATTCGCAGCTATGTAATCAGGTGTATGATATACATCCATATTAGGACTATAAGCACCTGTATAAATTAATTGACTTGCTGCTGTTCTATCATTGGTATTAAATGCTGTAATCGGATAAGGTTTATGGGTTCTAGTATTAGCCCAATCTGCACTAATAAAATATGTATCTACTTTTCCTAGTTCATTTGGTCTTCCTGCTCTAACCCTTTCTACTGGAACGTGATATATCTCAGCAATTTCAGTTCTTTCTCTATTCCAAATAATATGGATTGCATAAGCTCCTTGAAGCTTAAAATCAAAAGCTATTTTTTTAATTACTTGGTGTAATGTTTCTTTACTATTTGCGTGTCTGAAAAACTTCTTAAGCTTAACATAAGCATCTAAATTCACGTCATCATCTACACATATTAAATCTTCACCTGCTATCATTTCAGCAGTAGCATTTATAATTGCAGCGTGAGTAGATGAATTGTAGTATAAATCAATTAAGAATTGTGGATATAAGTTTCTCCAATCCTCCGTTCCATATTCCACATAATCTCTACCACGCACTTCTTGTATAATTGGTGCAGTTGATGTTTCTAAATTGATTGATAAAATATTTTCCATATTATAAGTTTGATAAGTAATCGTTTATGTTAGCAGTAAGAGTTGAATTTTCTGTATCATAGATTTGAATTTCTTTTATAGTTCCTGCATAAGGATTTTGGTCTGTTCGTCTAACTCCTATTGCATCTATATCTGCTGTTCCTGCTAAAGTTTCAGTGTCAGCTTGTGCTGTTCCGTTTCTGTATAACGTTATTAAATTTGAAGAATTTCTAGTAATAACTAAATAATCATCACCAAAACTACCACTATCTAAATCAATATCGACCTGAGTATTATCTATTTTAACTCTAAATACTGAGCTTGTTTGTACTTTTAAAAATTCTCCTGCTGTTGTATTGTCTGCTAAAACACTTACATTAACTGCTGAAGGATTTAATTTAATTCCAATAGTGAATACTCCAGATAAAGAAATTTGACTTGTAGTTTGAAGATTATTAACATCTGCTGAAGCAAAAGTTAAAGCTCCTGTTGAAGCATTGTAAGCAGGTTGCTCTGTTGCAGTTGCTTGAACCATATCGTGACTGTTAGTAGAACTATCAGCCCAAGTAGAAACATCAGAACCATTTAAAGTAATACCTACTTTATTTTGATACCAAGCTTCAAGATTTGATTCATCAGAAGGTGACCACCCTCCTAAAGCTCTAGTATTATTTAAACTTAAACCTAATTTAAGAGATAACATATCCTATGTAGTTGCTCCTTCAGAATAACCAATCCCAATACCACTCGTAAGAGTGATTGCTGTTACATTCATAAATAGTGTAGTTCCTGCTGGAAGTGTAGTTTGAAGTGCTGTCTCTCCTGTTGCGTCAGCAGCAGCTATTGAAGCCACTACACTCTCTACTGGAAAGTAAACACAATACCAATCTTTGCTAGTTTGTGCTGCTGTTGTAAATACTTCAGTGCTTCCGTTTTTTCCTAATTGCTCTACTAAAAGCTGTTGTACATTTTCTATTGCCATTTTTTATTTATTTATTGTCCGTAATATATATAATTTGTTGATGCTGGTTCTTGTCTTTGTGTGTACTGAACCTGCTCTGTTCCGTCTTTTTCTGCTACATACATCTTACCTTTTGTTACTAAACCTTGTACTACTCCTTTATTAGAAGCAGCAGGGCTTAATACATCATCTTCTGTTGAAGGAGCATAACCTGAACCAATTGTTACTTCTCCAGCCCAAGACACTTCATAAGCTTCATACTTCCAATATCCTGCTGGAAACAATTTAGTTTCACCTGCATACATATTAGGAGTTGTGCTATAAGACATTCTAATAAGCGTAAATCTGTCTTTAATGGTTTCAGTACCTCCATAAGCATATTGAACAGAACCATCCATATCATTTGTAAACTTCATTAAATGTCTTATCTTACTTGATGCAACTGAAGTGTCAATCCTATTGTCTTCAGTTTGTATATTTATGTCAAAAGCTGTTTCAGTAATTGCTTGTATCATACTATATAATAGAAAAAGTCTGTTTTTATTTGTCTTATGTTAGTATGAAAAAGAAAAAGGTGGACAAAAGCCCACCCTAATCAAGAATATATGAAAACTACTAATTATTTTCAATAACAATTAATATTAATTAGTATCAATTGTAAGACCTGAAATTCCTGCATTAGAAAATGGTGCACCTCCTGCTGCTACATCTTCTAGCATAGCAAATGGCTCAGGCTCTAAACCATCGAAGGTAAGAGTATATCCATTTCTATCTCCAAAGGCTGCTCCAGAGTCCATTGTTCCTGCATTTAATTCCATACCATTTATCATACCTAAACAAACAATTACGTCATTACCTGTTGCAGTATGTGTTTGATTAAGTTGAACAAAGATTCTTACTTTTGTTGCTCCTAACAACTTTATCTCGTTCTGATCTTCTTTAGTTAGTCTATTAAGTATAATATTTACTGTTGGTGTATAAAAAATAGTTCCGTTTTCACGACTACCTGTAATAGTGTCTGTTAGACTTGCAACACCTAAAGGCATTGTATATCTATAAATAGTAGATGATTGAAAGTTTATAGTGTCAATTTCTAGTGGATGGGTTGAATCATAAGCCCAGTCTGCTCTTGCGAAATCATCATAAACTGAAAAATAAACAAATTTTATTCCACCACTGATTCTATTACAATCAAGTCCTCTACCTTTTGTTAATGCTGTACACGCCATAGTTATTTATGTTTTAAGGTTAAAGGAGCAAGGGTTTTTACACCCCTGCTTCTTGTAATTAGTTTTATGCTACTCTTACGATATCAGCTACAATACCTTGTCTAACACCAGCGTTGTATCTTGTTACAATTCTTAAATTATCTGAACCATCTAAAGCACCCATATCTAAAATTTTGATTGAAGCTCCATCTGTATCAGAAATCAAATCTGTACCGAAGAATAAGTTGCTTTTTTGTGCTACAACTAATTCATCATTTGACATTCCGTTACATACAGCTAATTTTACACCGTTAAACATTGGGATATAATCTTCACTCATATTTGCATAAGGGAAGTTAGTTAAAGCTGAAGATGCTTGGATATACATTTGGTAAGAAGTTGGACTCATATAAATATATAAATCATCTTTACCAAATAATGCGTCTGATATACTTTCATACGCTACATTTAAGTTAGCAATTATGTTTGCATTTGTAAAAGGTGAAGCTGAAGCTGCTACTTGAGTTGCTCCTGCACCTAATAAAAGTCCTACTGCTCCAGTTACGAATCCTGTAAATTCTCCGTTGTTTGCTGTATTACCTGTCCAGATACATTTTTCAACTTGTGATGAAACGTTACCAGCCATATAAGATATTACATAATCTGTGAATTCTGGTGCTGGTGCGCCTCCTGCTCCTGCTCTCATTGTTAATGCTTCCCAAGAACTTAAAAGATTTTTCTTACACAAATCAAGGTTAATTTGGAAAGGTTCAACTTCAAGTACACGTTCACCTAAATCAAGTGTGCCGTGAGCTGTAAAGTCGCACGTAGCGTCTCTTACAACATTTGCTGCTCCAAGAGTTTGTACATTCATTTTGTATTTTACGTTTTCTAGGACTGTCATATAGTCTAAAGATACACTATCTTGAAGTGCTGCTGAAATATAAAATCCAGCCGCTCTACCTGTAAACGTTTGAGTTACTGTTGGTTGTGCCATTTTTTTTAGTTTTTATTATTATTAATTATTTTATTTATTTATTTATTTTCATTAAGAATCTCTCACTAGGAGTCATTCTGCTGATTTCTTT
>VTLG01012501.1_pt1 | contig 14314 bp, 7 predicted proteins | sample 4694571 | NCBI WGS metagenome assembly VTLG01 (sample SAMN12604809, study PRJNA352737) | marine metagenome | biome: ENVO:00000447; feature: ENVO:00000209|ENVO:00000569|ENVO:01000036; material: ENVO:00002151; isolation source: viral sequences binned using virsorter ...
TCTTTTTGGCTACTTGGCCCGTGGTTGGCATATGGCTCACCTCAATGGGTATCTGCACCATGGCTTTCAACCTTAATGGTTTTAACTTTAATCAGTCAATCGTTGACGCCAACGGAAAGATTGTTCCAACTTGGGCAGACGTTGTAAACAGAGCTAACCTTGGATTCGAGGTTATGCACGAGCGTAATGCACACAACTTTCCACTAGACTTAGCATCAGCTGAGTCAACACAAGTTGCCCTTACAGCACCAGCTATAGGGTAACAGCCACATCCGTTCATCCCTTTTGGGACGCATGACTCCTAAGCATGGAACGGGGCTTAGGTATATGGAGCTTACAATGCAAGTAACTTACGTATATCGTGGCGTTAAATACACCAGAGTAATCGGTTAAGCGATCATCAGGGGGTGCAAGTCCCCCTACCTCACTTGGCACAAGCCCAGTACGCTGGACACCTTATGCCGTCTAGACGGTAGGGATAGACCTACAAAAATCTCGAGAAAAAATTTAGTACTAAGCAATATAAACCCTTAACAATCCATATTAATGGCACAACAAAATAGCACACTGACCACAAGTCTAACACGTCCGGGTCAGTCAAACTCTACAGGAGGTGCTCGTGAACTTTATTTAAAATTGTTTTCCGGGGAAATGTTCAAAGGCTTCCAAAGGAACACGATAGCACGTGACCTTGTAATGAAGAGAACACTTACAAACGGAAAGAGTTTACAGTTCATCTTCACAGGTAGAACAACCGCTGAGTATCATACTCCCGGTAACAGCATACTAGGTAACAGTGATTCTGCACCTCCAGTAGCTGAAAAAACCATAACTTGCGACGACCTATTAATTAGTTCTGCGTTCGTTTATGAGCTAGATGAAACACTAGCACACTATGATCTAAGAGGAGAGATCTCTAAGAAAATCGGCTACGCATTAGCAGAGAAGTATGACAGAAAGATCTTCAGATCAATCACCAAGGCAGCTAGACAAGCTAGTCCTATCACTAAGACTAACTTCGTTGAGCCCGGTGGAACACAGATCCGTGTAGGTACAACTACAAACGCATCTGATGCTTATAGCTCTACAGCTCTAGTAAACGCTTTCTATGATGCAGCTGCTGCACTAGATGAAAAAGGTGTTTCTATGGACGGAAGAGTAGCTGTGTTGAACCCAAGACAATACTACGAACTAATACAAGCTGTTGGTTCTAACGGTCTTATCAACAGAGACGAGCAAGGTGACGCATTACAGTCAGGTAATGGCATCATCGAAATTGCTGGAATCAAAATCTTCAAGTCAATGAACATTCCGTTCTTTGGTAGATTTGGTACTAAGTACGGTACAGGTTCTGCAACAAACCCCGGCATCACAGATCCCGGAAATACAGGCAGCTTCACAGAAGTTGTTATGGAAGACGAGACAGCTGGTACATCAACTACTAAGACTGTTAACTCTTACGGTAATGGTAACTCTGACTTCGAGAACTCATGCGGACTTATCTTCCAGAAGGAAGCTGCTGGTGTTGTTGAAGCAATCGGACCACAAGTACAGGTAACATCTGGAGACATTTCAGTTGTATACCAAGGTGACGTAATTTTAGGTCGCCTAGCTATGGGAGCAGACGCACTTAACCCTGCTGCATCAGTTGAATTATTCGCTGGAACAGCAACTAAGCCTTCAGCTTTCTCTTAATTTATTTTTTATACGGGAGCTTCGGCTCCCCCTTTTTTTTATGGCTTCCACAACTATTGACCTCGATACCGAACTATCCGCAGTTAACTCAATACTGGGAGCTATCGGGCAATCACCATTGACTACTCTTAATTTTGATAATCCAGAAGTAGCGATGATTTACAACCTACTCCGTGATGCTAACGTAGATACGCAAGCAGAGGGGTGGCATTATAATACAGAAAAGCATGTAAAATATTCACCAGATTCTGTAACTGGTAAGATAGCTATTGGTAACGATATACTGTCTATGGACTTACATGAAAACCAAGTTCGTCGTACACATAATCTTGTACGTCGTAATGGATTTATTTATGACAAGCAAGATCACACAGATGTATTTACAGCTGACATAGATCTTGATGTTGTCAGACTATACAACTTTGAAGACTTACCTATTGTCTTTAGAAGATACATAACATATAGAGCATCTAGAGTTGCTGCTACAAAGCTAGTTGCAAATCCTCAGTTAGTCAAACTGCTAGCTCAACAAGAAGCTCTTGCTCGAGCTGCTCTTATGGAGTACGAGTGCAATCAAGCAGATCACAGTATGTTTGGATTTGAAGATGATACAGCCTATCAAACATATCAACCATTTAAAAATCTAAGGAGATAATGGCAAGTATAACACAAACTATCCCTCAATACTCACTAGGAATGTCAGAACAGCCTGATCAGCTTAAGTTTCCCGGTCAGGTATCAGAGGTAACAAACGCAATACCAGATCTAACTAGAGGTCTATTTAAAAGACCGGGTGCTAAACGTATAGGCACTGACGCACTATCGAGTGTACAGAGTGGAGGTTCGTGGTTCCATTACTTTCGTGATGAAACAGAAGGATCTTATATAGGACAAGTAGCTGCTGATGGTCAAGTCAGAGTATGGCGTTGTACAGATGGACAACTAATGACTACAGCCTATGGCACAGGTGGTCAAACAGCTATACAAAACTACTTAGCTACAAGCACACCAGAAAACTTACAGTTCTTAACAATTAATGATACGACTTTTGTTACCAACCGTGATACTACTAATGCTAACACTCTCGTTGGGACAACGGGAACTACAGATTCTGCACCAGATGCTCACTTCGGTTTCGTAGAATTATTACGTACAGAAAATGGTAGACAATATGGTTTAAACATTAATAATGGTACTACAGTTACTACACTAACTCGTGCTACACGTATTAAAATACAAAGTGATAATCTTAATGAAGGTGATGGCACAGGACATTGTCCCGGTATAGGCACAGCTGTATTTAGTGTAGACTCTGGTAGTAAAACAAACTTAATATTTAGACTCAATACTTTAGGTCAGCAAGGTGTTAGCCCTAACTATAGTGCTAGCAGTAATGGACCGGGTGGTAGTAACTACAGATGTAGCTACAACAGAGAAGTTGTATTACTACATGGTGGTGAAGGATGGGTTACAGGAGATACAACTACTGTAACTATGGAAGGGTTTAACTATACTATACGTGTTGAAGATCATGAATCTACTCAGGTTAACGCTACAGTTTCCTCTAGTGGAGACGGTCTTATAAGACCAGAACCTACACCTTTTGATGCTGATACAGCTGTTACTGCTGATACTATTATTGGTGGTATTATAGCTGAGTTACCATCAGGTGTCACAGGTAAACACATAGGTACAGGTATATATCTATCTAGCACTAACCCGTTTAGTGTAGAGATTGTTGAAGAAGATTTGATGCGATGCTTTCAAACTTCTGTAAATGATGTACAAAACTTACCTAACCAGTGTAAGCATGGTTATATCGTAAAGATTTCTAACTCTAGAATGTCGGATGAAGATGACTACTATCTAAGATTTGATGGTGCAAATAATAGAGATGGAACCGGCTCTTGGTCTGAGTGTGCAAAGGGTGGTATAGCTAAGACTCTTACTAACATGCCGTTAGTCATACAACGTACAGCTACAACCACATTTACTGTCAAGCAGTTTACATATCAAGATAGAAGAGTTGGTGATGATACAACTAACCCGATGCCCTCTTTCGTAGGTGCACGTATTAATAAAGTATTATTCTTTCGTAACAGATTAGCACTGTTGTCAGGTGAAAATGTCATTACATCACGACCGGGAACGTTAGGAACTCCTGACTTTTTTAATGAAACAGCTTTGACTGTATCTGCTAGTGACCCTGTAGATATATCAGCTGCATCTATGTTTCCATCAGAACTCTTCGATGGCATAGAGGTTAACACAGGTTTGGTTGTATTTAGCACAAACCAACAATTCTTACTTGCAGCAGATGATACAGTTTTTAACCCTGATACTGCAAAGCTTCGTAGTATATCTACGTTTAATTATAGTGAAACTATACCTCCTATATCATTAGGAACAACACTTGCATATGTTGATAACTCTGGTAAGTTTAGCCGCTTCAATGAAATGGCAAACATACAACGTGAAGGAGAACCAAGCATAGTAGAAGTAACTAAAGTTGTACCAACTCTATTACCAAAAGATATAGATTTACTAACAAACTCTAGAGAAAACTCTATCATATTATTTGGTAAAACAGGTTCTGATGAAGTTCTTGGTTACAAGTATTTTCAAGTATCTGATAAAAGGCAACAAGCTGCATGGTTTAAATGGAAACTTAACAATCCATTAATATACCATTTTATTATTAATGATGAATATTTCTTTTTAGATAGTGATTACTATTTACAAAGCATCAAGCTTGTGCAAACTGACACAGATCCTTCAACAAATGTAAACAATGTAGACTTTCTACTTCATGTAGATAATTTTACTACTGTTAGTGGTGGTAATTTTGACTCAGCTACGAACCTGACTACTTTCTCTGGTGTCAGTTGGTTGAATACAGTTACCTCACCTAACCATGAGTTAATTGTAATTGATGAAGGTGGTACACCCGCTCCTACTAATGATCAAGGTAGATATGCTAAGTGCACAGTCTCAGGTACAAGTTTTACTGTACCGGGTAACTGGCAAGGTGTTACACTTACAATAGGTTATCTATATCCATACGAAGTAAAGTTTCCTACCTTTTATGCAACTAGACAAGTCGGTAATGCTACTAGATCTGATGTAAATTCATCATTAGTCTTACATCGACTTAAGTTACACTTTGGAAAAGTAGGTTTATACGAAACCACACTTGAACGTGTAGGTAAAAATGATTATACAGAGGTGTATGAGTCACCTATTATGGATATTTACAATGCGTCAAGAGCACCATACTTAGAAGAACATATACAAACCGTACCTGTATACGAAAAGAACACAAACGTAGATGTAATACTACGATCATCTCACCCTGCCCCTGCTACGCTACGTGCATTATCATGGGAAGGTGACTACTCACCCAAATATTATAAACGTGTCTGATTACATACACCCACTTACAACGGAGGCTGCCACACAGGTTGCCTCTAATTTACGTCCAGATGACCGCAGAGAAGTCGAAGAGGGGCATGGGATACCATCTGCCCTTCTCCCTGCTTTGATGTGTCACAACCCATCCTACGTGTATTTTACAGTGCCTGACGGCAAGACTGCTGGCATGGCTGGAGTAGGAAAAGAAGGTGATATATGGATGCTATGCACTCCTGATATACACCGATACCCAATTACATTTGCAAGAGAGGCAAAGCGGTATGTCGATAGCCGACCTGAGCCCCTCCTTTGGAATATAGTTGACAGTAGAAACAAGGCACATTTAAAACTGCTAAAGTTTCTTGGTTTCAAGTTTTTACGCAAGTTAGAACATGGACCAAACAATATAACATTTATAGAATTTTGCCGTGTGCGTAGACGCTAATGCAGGGGCAAGGGCACAAGCTAGACAGCAAGCTGCTGCTAAAGATGCCCGATATCAGTCCGAAGGTCTCAAATTTTTTAACAGAGAGACAACACTAGAAAGAACACAGAATCAAAATGTCATAGGCTTATCACGAGATCAAAGTGATGCTTATGCACAAGCTATAGCTACCATAGGAAAAGGTAGAAAAAGAACTGAAGACGCTACAAGAGCTTACTTTGCTACAATGTCTGTAGATGAAGGTGGTCGAAGTAGACGATTTGGTAAATTAAAATATCAAGGCTTACTTGCTAAAAATGCAGAAGTCGAGAGTACCATACAAAATGTGCTTGGACGTAATATGGCATACTCACAACAAGGTCTTACACGTGTATTCCAAGCTAAACAAGCCTCAGCACGAGAAGCTCTCGGTATTAGACCAGAGTATGGTGCACCCGTTATGTTACCTCCAACAAACAGACTTGGTGGTGCGTTACAAATTGCTAGCCAAGTAGTCGGTATTGCTAGTGGTGGTATGAATATAGCTAGCGGAATTAAGAACTGGAACTAATTACATCATCATTTTCTAATCTAGTCGGTACAGAAAGGGACAGAATCCCTGACTTACCGATTAGTAACTACGCCTCTACCGAAGCTAACATGGAAGAGGCAGTCAATAGACAGATTGACACCAACATAAAAGACCAAGACAGATTCTTTAAAGAACTTGGGGATATAGAAGAACTAAAATCAAAAAACTTCTTCGACAATCTTAGCAGCCTTAATCAGCTCGTAGGTACAGTAGCTCAGTATCAAGAAGCACGTGAAAGAAATAGAGAAGCACGTGAAACACTTAAGTTTGCTAAGAATCTTTACAAAACTAAACAAAACGAGTTTCTAGAATTTGAAGAAAAGAAACTTGATATGAATGATGCTCAGAAAGAAGCTGCTTTACGAGAAATGGCTGACGGTGATCCACAGATCTATGAGTTTCTAAAAGCAAGATATGCACCAGACCTTGAACAACTTGAATCAGATGAGTTTAGACGAAGCTACAATGATTTTGCAGTTAGTGGTTTTAAGAATAGAGTACAAGGTAGAAATCTACTTAACAAGGCAACAAGGCTGGAAGCTGTAGAAGGTGCAGATGATATCATCGAAAATATTGTTACTAAATATTTCATGGATGCCCAATCTAAAGGCTTGAATATACAAAGTAGAGATCTTCGTAGACATTTTATTAAAGAGTTATATCCAGCACTTGTCAAAGCAAAAGAAGAAACTTTAAGCACATATGATAGAGTCAGCACTAATAATTATCTAAATAATGTAAATAAAGAAGTAGACAAATTAATTATTAGTACAGTCAACTCTAAAAATGCAGATACACAAGAGTATGATGGAGTCTACGACGACGACGAAGTAGGTCTAATACAGATTGTAATGAACAAAAAAGGTTTGAATAAAAAGCAAGCCTTAAATCATATTATCGAAAGAATATATGAAAATAGAGGTTTTTTAGAAACTGCCGGTGTTTCGCACTTTATGAATAAAGCCAAGTTTAAGCACTCTGGTCAGCAAGGAAAAGCAAAAGAAGGCTACATGAACTCTGGTATAGGTAGTCAAGGAGAGATAGATGGTAATTTAAAGTTTCTAAATAATGTAATAAGTGAATCAGTACAAGGTAATGATAAGTTATACCAAACTGAAGTTAAAGCTTCTCAAGAAAGAGTAAGACAGCTAGAACTTCAAGATTTACCAGAAGAAGAGTATAACATGGCTATAGCAGAAGAACAAGCTAGATTCTTTAGAAAGTTAAAAAGCCTAGGTCTAGAAACTTATTCTATTACACCAACTCATTTATTAAAAGATGAGACTTCTGGTGTAGGTACTGAGCCATATTCTAAACAGGTAGGTAGAGGAAATAAAATATTTGACATTGTAAATGTAGAACAGGATTTTGTCAACGGATTAAGAGCAGTTAAAAAAGATCCAAACCTAGAGCTTAATAGCTTACAAAAAAATGTACAAGTTAAGTCTGCTGAGTATGATTTAACTAAAAGAGTTAACAAACGTATGGCAGGCGATAAAAACTTGACATTAGAAGCTGCAATAAAACTAGAGTATGAAGGAGAAGATGGTGTTTTAGCTAATTTACTAAAAGGAGACTACGCAGCTAAAGTTGATATTACTCGACCAACATTACCTATAGATATAGAAAATGATAGAAATTATATCAAAACTAAAGGTGTAGATGCTGTTATGAATCAAAAAGGGTTTATATCGTTAGATCATAAACGAGCCTTAGATGAGTTGTATGATTATTATGAAAGTGGTTTTAAAACACCCTTTCCACAGTATTTTAGAGAGGTTACTCACGGCACAAATGTAATGCCACATGAGTTTGCTCTTGCAACATACAAGGCTAACTTTCCGGGTGATACCAGTAAAATGAAAAACCCAGAAACATTTTTTGATTTAACAGAAGCGGAGCAGCGTTTCTTGTATCTACGTAAAAATCAAACTAAGAATCTAAATTTACTGAATGATGACGACGATACAACTATAGAAACTAAGATGCTTAAATCTTTTCAAGTAAGAGAAAATGCAAATCTATACTCAAAACCTACTGATACCCCCGGATTAAAAAAGTTTTTTGATAATAGAAATCTGACTCAATTAACTGTAGCTGATGCTTATAGACTTGCTAAACAAGGTTACTCTAATTTTGGTTTGTATGGTTTTAGTGCAGAAGAACTCATAGAAGTTGTAGAAGCTGGCGGTATAAGAGTAGATGGCCTCATGGACGAGCAGGCTCAAAAGGCTATGGTGTTCGGTTTGATGAGAATACAAGCTAATAAGAGTAACAGTATTATGGGTGCATTGGTTGAGGCTGATAAAGACTGGCGTAGACTAACTAACCTATCTGATACGGACAGAACACAAGTACTACAGTTCTTTCCAAATCTTAGAGATATGCCTAATAATCAGTTTCAAAACTTACAAGGTGATATAAACGAGATAATTGTAGAATCCGTAAAAACAAAAAGAGGAACTAAAGAAAAGTTCTTCAATAGACTAATTGAAGATTATGTCGAGAATGACTTTGGAGGAATAACAATTTAATGGACTCAGGAAAATATACGATAGACGAGAATATGGTCGATGAGCTAAGTAATGTAGCTAACGACATATCAGACGACTATCGAGCCCGGATAATAGCCGAAGAACAGGCACAGTCAGAGCAAGCTCAGGCTGAAGAACAAGCTGTTGATACACAGGCTGATCCACGCAACTCCGAAACATGGGGTGCTAAGGCACTCATTAAAGAGGGACAGTCTATTTTATCTGGTGGTTTACAAGACACTGCATCATCTATTGCAACGTTTCCAGAACGTACAGTTGATGCTTTGTCTGGAGAAATGCAAAAACAAAGGGAAGAGACTGGTGCATACAAGCCAGATTTTACGCCATTTGGTGGTTATGATAATCCAATCGAAACACGAACATGGTGGGGTAAACAGCTGAGAGGTCTAGTACACTTTGGATCTCTTGCAGCCGGTACAATAGTAACTGCAAAAGCTGCGGCAGCTACAGGTATAGTTGCTTTACCCGCAGGGCTTATAGCACTAGCTAAAGGTAATATTGCAAGAGGTATGGCTGTTGGAGCTGTATCTGATCTAGTATCTAAAGAGTCAGATGAGCAAAACGCTCTAGGTGCTTTACGTGACCGCTATGGTTGGATGGATACACCTATATCTACAAAAGATACTGACCATCCAGTTGTCATGAAAATGAAAAACATAGTTGAAGGTATGGGCATAGGTCTATTCTTTGACGGTTTTGCTTATGCACTGGGTAGAGGTGGTAAAAAAGCTGTAAAACAAATACAAGACAGAAACAAAAATTTAAAACAGGCAACAGTACAAAACGGACTAGCACAGCTAAGACGTGGCGAAGTAGAGTTTAGAGCAGATAAAAATGCACCTATATCTCAACCACACCAAGGTGCACATATAACCGAGGTAGAACCACAAGTAGCTCGTGAACAGTTATCCCGTACTCGTAAAGAGTGGGGTTCAGAAGACGGCTCTACTGGTTCTGTAACAACACCATACGAACGTGAGCGTATTGCTTTGGAAGGTGCTACAGATGAAGCACAAGTAGAACGTATTATGCGTGGACTGATGAGCAGTGCAAAGTTTAAGACAGAGCTTGACGCTGTAAAAGGTAGTGTACCAAAGCTAGCAGCTAAATGGAAAGAAGCTGTAGAAGGTCATCAACGCATAACACAGGGTAGAAATGCCGTAGAAATGTCACCACAACAGTATCTAAAAGAGTTATTAGAAGCTCAACCTGACGTTGTTGATGGGGTAGAAATATGGACATCTAAAAATGTTGTTATAGGTGACTTAGTTGTTGGTTCTTTACTTAAGCAGTTACGTGATTTGGGTACAGCCGGACGTGAAATAGCAGATCTAGTTGATCTAGATGATGTAGATGGCCCGGCCAAGCAAGTTGTAGATACAATGTTAACAGCTTTGTATCAAACTAAAAAAGCTAGATTCTTGAAATCTGACGCATTTAGACAGCTACAAGCAGGTAAACAACCTAAATCACAGATAGTAGAAGAAGTTGTAACAGCAGACGTAGAGAAAGCAAAAGAGTCTATAATGTCTGTACTGAAGATAGCAAAAGATGACGCTGATGACAACCTACTTAATGCGTTGTTTGAAGCTTTTTCTATGATGAAAGATGTTAACAGTCTAGAAGACTTTGACAGATGGGCACGTACAATACTCAAAGGTGGTTCACTAGCACCAGACGGCCCTGCTAGAACAGGTGTACTAATTCGTGAACTAGAAGGTGTAATGAGTCATAGTATTTTATCAGGTCCCAAAACACCAATGCGAGCTATTATGGGTACATCTACTGCAACTATGCTAAGACCTTTAGCTACAGCACTAGGAGCACTTGCACGTTATCCATTCGAGGGTGACTCTGCTACACTTAGAAGTAGCCTAGCTGCCGTTAATGGTATGATAGAAGCTATACCCGAGTCGTTTACTTTATTTAGAGAAAAACTAAACTCATACTGGAAAGGTGATATACGTACAATTAAGACACGTTTTTCAGAGTATACACAAGCAGATGATAACTGGGAAATATTACGTCGTTGGGCAGAAGATAGTGGTAGAGCTAACGCCGGTGAAGTAGCAGCATTTCGTATGGCTAACCTAGCTAGACAGGCTAACAATACTAACTTGTTTACATACTCTACAAAAATCATGGCCGCAACTGACGATGCGTTTGGTTACATACTTGGTCGTGCTAAGATGCGTGAAAAAGCTATGCGTAGAGTATTAGACATGCAAAGTGTAGATGGCATTAAATTGCCAGAAATAAACAAAGACTTGATGAAGGCATATGAAGATGACTTTTATTCACAGGTGTTTGACAAAGATGGTAATATTATTGACGAAGCTACAAAGTTTGGACGTAAAGAAGTAACACTAACACAAGATCTTACAGGTTTTGCAAAGGGTCTAAACGATGTATTTAGTGCTGCACCTCTAGCTAAACCATTCTTTTTGTTTGCTAGAACAGGTGTAAACGGACTCGCTTTAACGGGGAAGTATACACCGGGTTTCAACTTCTTAGTCAAAGAGTTTAACGACATAGCATTTGCAAATCCGGCTGATCTAGCTAGTGTAAACAAGTATGGTATTTTTACAGCAGAAGAACTTGCTAATGCTAGAGCTTTACAAACAGGTCGCTTGGCGATGGGATCTGCTGTAGTATTTATGGCTACACAGGCATGGATGCGTGGTGATCTTAATGGTAACGGCCCAGTTGACAGACAAAAAAGACAGGTCTGGCTAGATGGTAAGTGGGAACCAAGAACTATAAAGCTAGGTGCTGTACGTGTTGGTTATGATAACTTTGAACCATTTAACCTTATTATGTCTACTATTGCTGACGTAGGTGACGCAAGCGAATTGATGGGTGAAGAATGGACAGAAAACCAGTTAGGTAAAATATCTCTTGTTGTAGCACAAGCTATTACAAGTAAGTCATACCTAGCAGGTATACAGTCATTCGTAGATTTATTCGGTGCTAGACCCGGGCAAGGACCACGTATTGCAGCATCACTGCTAAACAATCAAGTGCCTCTTGCGGGTTTACGTAATGAGCTTGGTAGATTATTTACACCATACATGCGTGAAATAAACTCAGGTATAATACAGTCTATACGTAACAGAAACTTACTTACTGAACAGTTAGTTGGTAAACAACAGCTACCTATCAAGTATGATATGTTAAAGCCTAATACTCCTATTAAGGATTGGGATTTTTTAACAAGATTATACAATGCAGCAAGTCCTGTAACTTTAAACTTAGAGCAAAGTGAAGGTAGGCAGTTACTATTTAATAGTGGTTATGACCTCAGACAGTCTACATACTATGCTCCTGACGGTACAAAACTTACAGATAAACCAGAGATTAGATCCTTGTTTACAAAAGCTATAGGCGATTATAATTTAGAACTAAAGCTTAACAGATTAGCCAGAGATCCAAAAATAATAGCTTCTATTGAAGAAATGTACAAAGATATAAAATCTGGTAGACGTGGTGAGTTTGATACAAAGGACTACTACCATAATAGAATTATAGGACAAGAGTTTTATTTAGCACGTAATCAAGCTTGGGCAAAGATTAGCAAACTACCTCAAGTACGTCAAGTTATACTCGAACAGCGTAGCCAAGAGATTGCACGTCTCACTAAACGCTCAGATACAGCAAACATCCTCAACATTTATAAATAATGGCAACAACATTCGTAGATCACACTGGGGATGGAAATGCGACTAAGCAATTTACCTTCCCTTCAATTAAAGAAGCAGATGTAAAAGTTGATGTAGATGGTGTCATAAAATCATCAGGCACACACTACAATATAACAGGCTACACTACTACAGGTGGTGGTAATGTAGTCTTTACATCAGGCAACATACCAGTTAGCCCTGCTGCTATACGTATCTTTCGTGATACAGATGTAGACAGCCCGAAGGCTACATATACGGCAGGGTCATCAATCAAGGCAGCTGACCTTAATGCCAACCATGAGCAGATATTATATGCTGCACAAGAAGAACAGAATCAAACAATATTAACAAGCGATATAAAAGATGGTGCTATAACAAGTGCTAAAATAAAAGATGGAAATGTAATAGAATCAAAGCTAGCTAGTGATGCAGTAACAACAACAAAAATAGCTGACAATGCTGTAACAATGGCAAAGCTAGGTAGTGGTACATTGCCTACAGACATAACAGTTGCTAGTGCAAACATTACAGATCTTTCAGTTGCTACAGCTGACATAGCAAACGGTGCAGTTACAACACCAAAACTAGCAGCTGACGCTGTTGATGGTACTAAGATTGCAGACGATGCAGTTGATTCAGAACACATAGCAGCTGACTCATTAGATACTGAGCACTATGCTCCTACATCTATAGACTCGACAGCTCTTGCGTCTAACTCTGTAACAGAATCTAAAATTACAGATTCTAACGTTACAACTGATAAAATAGCAAACGCTAACATTACACTCGCAAAGTTAGCTAGCGATCTAAAACAAACAACTATATCAGATAGTGATACACAGTTACCTACATCTGGAGCTGTCGTTGATTATGTAGCCGCACAGCTAGAACCCTTTGGTGGTTTTGAAGCTATAGCTAATGAGTTATCTTTTCCTAATACACAACCAGTATCAGGTGTTGCTATCAGTATAGCAGATGCACAAGGTATAGTTGTAAACAGTAGTGGTGTTAGTACCACAGGTCGTACACTTAATGGTACAACCGTTACAATAAACAACATACCCTCTAACTTTCATAGTTCTACTATAGCTGCCGGTGTACGTTTTATTGTAACATCAACTGGCTCTAGTCAGACATATAACTACCACAAAGCTACACTACCAGAAAGTGACCTTGTTGGTCTTAGTGGAGACATCAATGATTTCAACGAAAGATATAGAATTGGCTCGTCGAACCCTACAAGTAATAACGATAGTGGTGACTTATTCTTTAATACTGGCACAGGTAAAATGCTCGTGTATGATGGGACATCGTCAGCATGGGAAGAAGTACAGTCAGTAGGTAGTTTCTTTATTAATACAATATCTAGTTCATCAGCAACTGGTGGAGGCAGTGCAACATTTAATAACAATGCTTATAGATTTACACTTAGTAATGCAGGCACAGTTGCCGAGCAACATATTGTTAGCATCAATGGAGTCATTCAGAAACCTAATAGCGGAACCAGTCAACCCAGTGAAGGGTTTGCTATGGATGGTGCTGACATCATATTTTCTGCCGCTCCTTCTAGTGGTGCTGATTTCTTCATCATTACAATCGGATCAACAGTAAATATAAACACCCCTAGTGCAGGTTCTGTAACTTCATCAACTATAGCCAGTAATGCAGTTGTAGAAGCTAAAATTGCAGATGGTGCAGTAACTAATAATAAAATAGCATCTGGTATATCTGCAAGTAAGATTACAGGTTTATCTACTGATTCTATTACAGAAGGCGATAGTAAAGTTGAAGTTGTAGATACTGGTTCTGCTTCTCATGTATCAACTGAAATTGATGGTACTTTAATTTCAAGAGCTTTTTCAGGCGGAAGTACTCATTTTAAATCAGGTGTGTTTGGGGCAGCCCATAATATAACAGACGGGCAAGGTCAAGCTATCAGTCTTATGTATGGTGGTGG
>VTLG01009025.1_pt1 | contig 14311 bp, 30 predicted proteins | sample 4694571 | NCBI WGS metagenome assembly VTLG01 (sample SAMN12604809, study PRJNA352737) | marine metagenome | biome: ENVO:00000447; feature: ENVO:00000209|ENVO:00000569|ENVO:01000036; material: ENVO:00002151; isolation source: viral sequences binned using virsorter ...
TCAATATTCTTCTTGCATATTCATCTAAATCAGAACCACAACCATCAACATCCATTTTGAACATTTCTGTCCAATAAGGATCTCCAGTTAAAGTTATTGGTTTTCTAAGAACTAAACCTGTAGCTGCTCTTATCAATCTTTGAGTAAAAGGACTAAATACTGCTCTATTTACTCTTGCAAGATAAGCATCATAATCTTCTCTTGGTTCTAAAGGTAAAAAAGCTTCACTATTTTCTCTTAAATATTCAGTACCTTCAGTAACAGCTTTCATTATCTCCCACCCTTTCATCATATCTAAAACTGCTCTAGTTCTAGTAAAAGGACTATCGATACCACCTACAGAAGTAGATGAGACAATATTGGTTCTAATATTACCAGGAATTGCATATGTCATTGATTAACACCTCCATCGTTTTAATGCTAACGCTTTTCTAGTGGGTCGACCTTTTTTATCTTTCAGTGGCCCAGGCATACCTTCCATACGAGCACAGAAACTTTTTCTTCTTTTTTTCTCTGACTCAGTAAGACCTGATTTTTTAGTAACAGGTGCTTTCAAATTACTACCAGTAGCACGATTATATTTTGCACGACCTTTTGCAGTAAGTCCTCCCTTTTTAGATTTCTCTCCTCTACCTACAGATAAACTAACAGATTTACGTTTTCTCATTTGCCTACCTTTGCCTGTGCCTTTTTATGGGCTTGAGTAAAAGTATCTCCTGCTCTCATTCGCCTTTTCATAAACTCCATATGCTTATCACTATGGTGTTCAGAATGTTTTTCTAACAAATTTTTTTGGCGAGTGGTAAGTTTCACTTCTTTTTCTTTTTTTTCTTAGAACGTAGTTTTTTAAGATCCGCAGCCGTGATCTTATCCCGTGGTGGAGCAACAGCAGCAAGTTTGCGTTGTTTACTCGAATAAGATCTTTTAGGCATTAAACGGCAGAAGTAATAGTACCATTAGTTGAAAAAGAAACTGATACTGTATTTAAATCTCCAACAGTTGTACCATATGTAGTTCCTGTAATAGTTCCGTTAAAACTTAATTTTTTAGAACCTGATGTATCTAAAAAAAGATTAAATGAAGCATCACCAGCATCTTCAGCAGTTAAAACATCTGTAATTATTTCGGCAGTATTATCTCCAGATGTCGCTGTGTAAATAAGATCAACTGTGCCTGTTCCAGAAATTAAACTTCCTACATTTTTTCTAAATGTATCACCATGTGCTGTTATATCTAAAAGATCTTTAGTTACGTCTAATGTCCAAGCTGTTGTAGAAGCTACTGCTCCAACTGATCCAGTTCCGTTATCAAATGATACAGAGCCTTCTTCACCACGAAAAAATGCCATGATTCTAAGAAAATTTTACTTATAACAATATATTACCTTGAAACTGCGTTTTTCACAGTTATTTTTTCTTTTTAATTGATTTTTTTGTAGTTTTCTTCTTTTTCCCTTTGCGTACAGAAGCAATGTAACCTTGACATCTTGCCATTGCATGAGATTTAGCCATTTTTAACTCCTTTTTGTACGTTTTTTACGTCTATGTTGATATGTTATCTTCTTACTGCTAGTTTTTTCACGTTTAAAACGTGCTTTTTCACTTGCTGTCATCTCTCCAACAGTCTTAGGTGTCTTACTTGAGATACGTTTACTAGGTCTACAGGCAGGGTAGCCTCGTTTTTCACCTTTTGAACGACCACAAGGCTTACCAGTTTTTACATCAACCCAATTTTCTTTAAACCAACGGGTCAAACCACCCTTTGCTCTAGGATTTGGGCTACTTTTTGCCACGTTTTTTCTCCACTCGGTAAGTACCACCACGTTTTTTGTACTCTCGTACAAGCCACGCATTAGCATAAGCACTAGGATATACCTTGAATTTACGCTTGGCTTCGGCTTTTACTCTAGCGTAAAGAGCTTTATTTACAGGAACATTCACTACGTTTTTTACCTCCCTTCTTCTTTTTCTTCTTTTTCTTAGTTGTAGAATGGTACATAGTAAGAATTAGGTAGTTCTTAGTATATTCTAAACGCAGTTTGCCCTAATGTCTCTGGTTTTGCCAAATTAAATTGTTGTAGACAAAGATAACCAAAAGCATCAAATGCGTGATCAACTCCTAAATTTTTATTAGGTAATCCAGTATTTGGTGCATATGTAAGAGTTCTAAGTGCTTTTATTAATTCTTTACATCTAGGATGTATTAATGTTCTTCTTGTACCATCAGCATCATACAAAGCAGTATTAACGGCAGTAATTTTATCTCTAATCCTCCAAGGTGATCTAGGACTCATAACAGTAAAACCTGATCTTCTTAATATCGTATGATCTGTAACACCCACCCCACTAGTTTTTCTTGCACTACCAGTAGGGTCAGGACAAGCAATAATTCTTCTATCTACCCCATATCTTCTTGTAACTTCTTCAGCAAAATCCCAAGTAGTAGCACCACCTGTCAGCATAATCTCATCGAAGACATATAGTGTATCATTATGCTTTACAGCACAGATTCCTGCCATAGGGTCAACGTTAAAATCTAACCCAATTAACAAGGGAAGCATATGTAGATCAGCTACTTCTTTATCAATATTTTCATCACTAAAACTAACAGCAACCAAACCAGTTAAATTTTCAAAACTAGCTTCAAATTCTTGTCTAAATGTCCTTGCATCTAACTGACCTCTAGCTGCTTCAACTTCTTCTGGTTTTACATTACCTCCTTCAATCGTAGTAAAACTCCACCTTTGCCAATCATCCAGTTCCTGTTCACCACAAAAACACCACATATCATAAAACCAGCTTGCAGTACCATCAGGAGTACTAATAAACAAAGCCCAACCTTGTTTATCAGCCAATGCTGGTCTAATAACTTCAGCCCATACATCCCTTTCCATAAACGCAGCTTCATCTAATACAACCCCTGCTAAACTTCTTCCCCTTAATGCCATCGCATTTTCAGTTCCCTTCAACTCAATACTCGACCCATTTATCAAATCCAACCTCAAATCTGTCTCATTCTTTGCCTGTATCCAGGTCTTAGGTACTAATCTCTTCAGTTCCTTCCACGCAATATCCTTTGCCATCCGATAAGTAGGAGCACAATAGAAATAAACCTCCCCAGGTCGATTGATTGCTCCTCTAAGCAACTCGATACAGGATAAATATGACTTCCCAAACCTTCTTCCAGCAACCAACAACCGAAATCTTTTCTCACTATTGAACACCTCCCCCTGTGCATACCTTAAACTGATCTCATTAAGACTCATATAACCCTTTTTTTCATAATATTACTCATTTTCTTTCGCATTTCATACTTTTAAGGCTATCATCAGAATATTAACCCCCTCAAAGACTAAGTCCGTGGCTGAATCTTTTATTAACAATTTAAATTACGACCTCCCAGCACCTCAACGTAAACCTCGTGTACAAAAATATACAGGTGGCACAAATTCAAGAGCAGTTATAGAAGCTAGATGCCAAAGACTCTACTCAAAACAACTAGAAGGTAAAACTACTCGTCAACTAGTAATAGAACATTCACACAGAGAAGGCATATCAGAAACAACTGGTTGGGCTGATTGGAATAAAGTTAAAGAATGGAATGATCAAGATTGGCTTAAAGAAAGAGAAAAAATGATTCCTCGTCTACAAGCAATGCGTATGCGACTTTTCAACAAAGCAATATCAAAAGGTCAACTTCAAACAGCAGCACAAATCTTAGATTCCCTAGGCAAAGTAGTTGGTGAATCAGTAGAAACAGTAAATATCCAAGCTCCAGAATTAGCGATTCGTATAGAACCAAAGCAATAAACATTTGTAGAATATATTTAAGTTGCCCGTGTATGTAAATATGTGTGTAGCATTTGCTACAGTACCCCCTATTGTTACATTATGTTAAGATAATACTATAATTATCTATATAGTTATATTTTTGACTATAATTAATAATAAGGAGATAGTATATCTTCTTATGTACCTAGAAAATTTATCTTATTAATTTCTCATATAGATACAACTAGATTAATTCTCTAGTACTCTTTAAATCGATTCTAAGGGGTGTAATTATCTTTAATAGGTATTACATCCCTTTACATCAAATAAAGCTTTACAGCTTTACTAAAACTAAACATCACTAAATTAATTAAATCATGACAAGATCAATTATTTTCTTAAGTTGTTTTCTAATCCTATTTTGGCAGGGGTTAGTTATTACTAATACTCTTAAAACTAGGATTGAAAATCGAGTTAATCAAGTGCAAACATTACTTAATGAAGTCTAACCAAAAACAAAATAAGGGTATATAATTATATGTATCCTTATACAATTTTATTTAATTAAACTCATGAACAAATTTTTAAATGCTGAAGAATACAACACGATTGTCTTGGCTATTACAAATAGTGCGGATTATTATTGTTATTCAAAATACGATAAAAAAGAATTCTACAAAACTTTATTTGATAAGTTATTTACAATACAAGAGAAAGACTTATTAAAAAGAGAAGAAATCAACCATCCAATAACAACTAACTCTTAATTGAGTTAGTTTTTTTTATTCACTTTATTAATTTTAACTATGGATACTCAAGATTTAAGACTATCTTTATTGGATAGATTCGATAACTTAGATAAAGATTATGTAATTAATTCTATTATTAAGTTATTACCTGAAAGTCAACTAAAAGAGATAGAGGACTCATTAGATAGAGATATTTTTTAAAAATTGTTTCTTAAAGCTATCTATTGTAGATAGTTTTAAAAAACTATTTTTTATAAATAGTTTTAATAGTTCCCTAAGTCATAAAATGACTAATTAAGAGTGAATTGTTATTAATTCATACGGGGAACTTATTTATTCAACTTACATTAATTAAAACAATGAATGAAGCAATTATTAATGAGTCTAAACTCATTAAGGAACTTAAAACAGTTCCTATGAATGAAGAAACCCCTTTTAAATTTTATGAAGGGTGTATATGTCATATGCACTGGGGATGGAATACAACAAGAAATTCTTTTTATGTTGTTACCAGATTAAGTGATCACTATGTATGGTTTAAAGAGATACCTACTCAAAGATTAAACACTGAATATAGTAAAACTTGGGGATTTCAGAAGGGTTATGAATGCCCACTAGTTAGGGTTATAGATAAAAAAGTTATACCCATTGAGACACACGGCGGAGAATTTAGATTAAAGCGAAATACTTGGGGTGATGATCACCAGTTTAAGAATGATATAGGTAAGGAATATTGCTATATGAAGCATCACGGGTTAATAGATGGATGGGATGGCAAGATAAAAGAATATGACCATATGGACTAAATAAAAAATAATACTTGCTTTAAGGGGTGTATTGAACACCCTTTAATGAAAGTATTTTTTATTACTTTCAATTAAAAACTAATTTTATTAATTAAAAATGAAAAAAGAATTATTTAAGTTTGGTGTTAATAACACTAAGCTTAAAAATACTATTACTTTTAGCAAAAGTAGTGGATTAACTTGCCCAGCTGCTAACAAATGTAGAGCGATGGCCGTTATGAATGAAGACGGTAAGAGATCGGTTAAAAGGTTTAAAGATACCGAATTTACTTGTTATAGTGCAAGTCTAGAGGCGTTATATCCTAGTTTATATAACCTTACTAGGCATAATACAAGTTTATTGAATGAATACATTAAAAAAGATGATTTTAAGGGGTTAGTAGAATGTTTTAATGTATCTTTAAATAAAAAAAGAAGTAAGAATATTAATTTAATTCGATGGAATCAAAGCGGGGATATATATACACGTTTTGAACTTGAAGCACTTAAAAAGGTATGTGAACTTAATAAAGATTTGACGTTTTATTTTTATTCTAAGAATCTTATTTTATATCCTACAAATAGAAGTATTCCAAACAATATGAAAATAACTGCAAGTTATGGCGGGAAATATGATTATTTAATAGATAGAGGTTATTTTAAAAGGTTTAGTAAGGTAGTATTTTCAACTAATGAAGCTAAATTATATAACTTGCCTATAGACACCGATGATACACACGCATATGAGTCAAAAGGTGCTAACGGGTTTGCATTGTTGCTTCATGGTACTCAAGAGAAGAATACAAAAGCTAGTGAAGCATTAAAAGAAATAAAAAGAAATAAAAGATTAATTACTGCTTAGATTTTAAAAGTAATAAGAATAATAGTTTATAAAGCATATCGTTATTATTAGGGGTTATCTTATCAACTTGAGATAACTTCTGATGTTTAATGAATGAATGAAGCTGATTATTGTCATGAATGTCATGATCATGAATGAGAGACTTAATATAACTCATGAATGGGGTTGATTAGTATACTAATTAGTGTATACTAAAATATATAATTATACAATTAATTAATCATGAATGAAACACAAAGCCATCTAATCGTTATGAAACATCGATTAGGCGAATTAATGCCTGAATATCAGGTTACGATTATTAATTTAATCAATCATTTAGCGTCACAGAATGATACCTATAGAGAACACGCTATGAAAAGGATTGAAAAAATAGCTAATGAAAATCCTTATGTTGATGAAATAGAGGGGTTTGAAAAGCTTTTATATATTGAGCAAATCTGCCCAGGGGATGATGAATAATGACTTATTACGTTTATGGCACTTTTATCGAAAGAGGTCGATACAAGTTCAAAACTAAGGAAGATGCATTGAAGTTTGAAAAATTTGCTCGCAAAAATATGAAAACTTCTTTTGATTGGGTTTTTTATGATAAAGATGAAAGTATGGAAAGTATTGATACTGCTGATGGTTTATCTATTGGTCAGTATGATGATTTTGCAGAACGTCATCGAGTAGCTAAAGAAACTTGTTTTATATCAAAACCTATTAAATCAACAAGTATCTGGAATAGATTACAACATTACTTTTTTATTATTTTTAAGAGAAATAATATTAAAGAATGGAGAAATCCAAATAAAAGATATTTAGATAAAAATTTAAATAAGGATATATGGTCAGATTATGTTCCGTATAGACATGATTATTCATATGAGGTTGATTAATGGTAAAAGAAAACCCTAATAAAGAATCCTGTAGAGAAAGAATGAAAGAACTTATTCGAGTTAAAAAACTCAATAGGAATCAAGTAGTTAAAAGATGTATGAGAGAATTTGATGACGTTCATAAATCAACTTTTTATGGTTGGTATGATGAAGTTATCAATGAACCTGATATAGTCTCCTGGGAAGAGGATAGAAGGTTAGAAATTGTATCTGAATATCAAATTAAACATGATCTTATGAGTAGAATGTTTAATCGAAACTTAGAACAATATGAAAAATATTGTGATCAGTTTGAAGATAATGAAGATACTGAAACTTTAAACAATATCGAGAAGTATGAAGATAGACTTAAATACTTCATTAAAAAATAACATACACGAAAATTCGCTAACGAAAATGAATTACAAATCAAAAAAAGATTTAGAAATTGCAAGTATCAATCTTAAAGAAGATTTTGATATGGTCATTTCTTTTATAAAAACTACTAAAGATTTAGAAGTAGTTAGTAAAGCAATTACAAAGGCTTTTCAATGCGTACCAAATGCTCAAGAATTACCTTCAGTTGCAAATGAAGCTGAAAAGAATCAAAAAGCTGTAATGAAAAAATTTGAAGATTTTTTAGGAGAATTACAATGATTGACAACCCATTAGAAAACCAGGTTATGCAAGAGTATGACAATCTCTATATCAATGAAAAGTTTGAAGAGCATTGTTCTGATGCAGCTAAAGAATTAGCTAAAGATAATAATCTACATCCTGATTATTATGAACCTTTTATAGAGTTCTATATTGAAGAATGTAGAGAATCAGATAGAGGTTATTTCTTTGATAGTGATAAATATATTATCGATATGTGGTGGGATCATAATAAAGATTTATATGAAACTAAAACACCTTATATGGAGATTAAAAAATGATTGATAAAAATGTAGCAGGATTATTTTTAGAAATAGATTCACAACTGCAAGAATATCAAAAAAAAGAGTTATGCATTCTTTTATTAGCATCAATGATTAATCCAAAACCTTGTAATGAATTAAGTAGTTTATTAGGTGCTATGGCAAGAGATATGAATAAAGAATATATGTCAAATAATTATCCAGATCAATTAAATGACTGAATTTGTACCAGTAACACGTTACTCCAGATGTAAAAGATACTCTGGAGCAACTTTAAAATGTCCCTACTGCAATACAATTACAACTACAGGACATTTATCATGGACAGTAAAAGGATGTGAAGGCTGTAAATTAATTATAAATAAATACGATTGGCTAATAGAAAAAGGTAAACATTCTAAAACTTAATCATTATCTTCTAAATACTTATCAACAGCAGTTCTAACTTGCCAAGAGACAGGTAATCCAGTTTTTTCCTTTCTCTCTCTAAGTTTCTCTGCTATCTCTTCAGTAAAATTAATCATCATTTTTGTATGATCATCAGTTTTAGGTCTTCCTTGTGGCATAAATATACAATTAGATATAAATATATATAACACAAAATAAAAAGACTATCAAGTAAAAACCTGATAGTCTAATTCATTTACTTGAATAAACCCGTCACTCGTGTGCTAGTGACTAATCGCTTATGAATGAATAATTAGGTCATGAAATGAACCTTGACTCTTCAAACATCCTCAATGGGAACTCATATACATCTTTGATTGAAAGTTTGGGGTCGATTCCAAATCTATTTAGAGTCATCAATAGTAAATTCTCTCAAAGGAGCAGCGACTAACTACAGTATACACCCAGGATTAATATAATTAAACATATTTCGATATATAAATATATATCCTATGAATGCGAAAAAAAGAAAAAGAAAAGAACCAAAAGAAAAAGAAATATATATTAAGTAAATAAGTATTATAAGTAGATAAATATTATAAGTGTATTAAATATTATATATATAATATATATATATTAAATATATATTATTAAGGATATAGAGAAGAATTTTTTTAATTAACACTTGACAAATAAAATATATACCTTTAGTGTCTAAAGTGTACACTAAGTATCCAATGTCCGATAAAATCAAAGTAGCTGTTTATCTTGATCCTGAGTTGAATGACTTTTTGGAAAAGAACAAAGGCGAAGAATTAAAAAAATCTCAATACATCCGAACAATTCTCAGAAAAGAGATGAGAATGAAACAGAAAAAAGCTAAACCAAAACAATTAACGAATGGATCTGATCCTTTTGCTTCTTCAGTAATCTCATCAAATATGATTCCAGGTGATCTCAAAGAATACGCTGATCTAATTGTTGAATGGTGGGCGATAAGACATCGCAATAAGGCAACTTGCTCTACAAGCGTTTCTGAGAGGATTTTTAAGAAGTTACGAACATTTCCACCTCAAGGCAAGAAGAATGCTCTTGAAAAGGCAATAGCAGGGGGATGGAAAGATATTTACGAGATAAAGCAATCTAAATTTACAGAAGAGCCAAAAAATCATCCTGCTGCAAAAGTCTTCAAAGCAAGTGATTCTGATATGCCACCTACTTTAAAAGAATTAGGTCTGGACAAAGCTATGAATGGAGAAAGCACATGAATGAAAATATCTCAATAACACTTCATATATCTGAGGTCGAGGATATAATTGAAGATCTTCAATGGTCAGCAACAAAACTAAAGCTCAGACATGGAGAAGGTGCAGGTCAAGATCAAAAAGACTTGGCTAACAAAATAGATTTACAATTACAAAATCACTTTAAAAATGGAAAAAGTATTTGATCGCATATCGGTAATCAAACTTCTTAAAGATGGAATTAAAAAAGGTTACTGGACATTGGAAGACCTAGACAACCCTAGTCCTCAATGGAAAGAAGTTGTTAATACCTGTAATGGGCATCCTTTATATGTTCGAGGTTATCAGGGTGTTAAGTTTGAAAATCTTGCTAGGGTCAAAGAACCCCCACCACCTCCACCACCAGAAGAAAAAGTAGAACTAACTAACCCCAAAGACTATCCAACTTATTTTTAATTAAACATGAAAACTATTCAAAAACTTCCTAAACTTCCTGTCTTTAGGAAAGAACCTGAACATAAATATTATTGTGAAAAATCTAGTAAATGGTTGAAGTATTCAACTACTCAGGTTTGCAATGAACTAGATGAGAAAGCAAAAGAAAACATTGAACATACAAGACATATCTGGCAACCAAGAGGAGAAACTGTTCATTACTGCTTAGAACAGAAGATGTTAGGTAATAAAAATATCGATATGGGTATTTATGAAGAATGGGCTATCCCATTGTTTGAACTGGAATTGTTCACACATTTTGAACCTATGGGTGTTGAATACATGATGTCTAACCCTGTTAAAGATGTAGGAGGTCAGCTTGATCTTATTGGGTATGACACCAAGGCTAAAAAAATTAGATTGATTGATCTCAAAACTAAGGGAGATACTAAGTATGACTTCAAAAAAAGAACAGGTTGGAGAGAACCTTATAAAACAGATAAACAATTAGGTTGCTACATCGAAATGTTGAAACTAAATTGTGATATAGAGCCAGATATCTGTAATACTATCTGGGCATATAAGGGGAAATGTATGTTAAACGAAGATCAACCTGTACAGCGATGTTTAGATGCATGGCAGGAAGCATGGGAAAAGTTTGAAGCTAAACAGGAATTGTTTTAATGACAAAAAAAGAAAGAATAGAAGCTGCTCAAAAACGTATCGAGGAGCTAAGAAAACTTATCTCGGAGTGGACTAAACGATGACTAAAAAAAAGTATGAAACTGAATGGAATGATTGTTTTAGAGATGAATTTGAAGAATGGTTTTTTCATGAACGAGGTTACAATCCCTTTATTTCACAAGATGATTTTCGTGAATACCCTGATTTTAAAAGACCTCCAGAACCTCCAAGAATAGAATTTGAATTTTATACACCTAATGGAGAAGAGCATCAAGTAACTTTTTTTAATAGCAAATATTTTTTTATAGAAGATGAAGAAAACTATGAAAAAATATATAAATCAATAACATCAAAATATAAAAAAATAAAATATATAGTTGAAGATTATAATTTTGAACCTTGTAAATGGTATGAAAGTAGTTTTGGAAAATATAAAGGTGTTGGTTATGAAGAATTATTTGTTAATTTATGGACACTAATGAAAATACCAATAGAAGAATTACCAACAATAGTGAAAAAAAATTGTGAAGAGCAAGCAAAATTTATACAAAAAATAGTAGATCGTTATAATTATGATAAGCGAAGATTTCCAAGCAAAATTTCTGCTTGGCAATATATGGCACATCAAGAAATAGCATATCCAGGACCACATCATTCGTATGTTTATCATCTATTACCAAAGCTAGGAGAAGAAGCAATGAAGTTTAAAAAAAATAAAAATCTTTATAAAGAAGTTAGTGCAATTCTTGATAAAGAAAGTGATGAAAACTGGAAAAGAATTAGGGATAAGTTATGAGATATATACTTGATGTTTCAGGACATGACCTAAAACTAATTAGGGCTTCTATTGTTAACTTTCAAAGATCATTAGAGATGTCAGATCAGGCAGAATTTGACAATATAATTGATGATCTTGATGATGTTTTTTTTAAAATATCAAGAATGAAAAAAGAACAACTTAACAACAAAATTAAAAGAAAATGGATGAAAAAATGAAATCTTTTTACAAAGAATTAGAAAAGGCAAAAAGAACCATAATAAAAAATCTATGGATTCAAAAAGGAATGCTTACTGATGAATGGTTTCGTGAGCAGATATCAACAAAAGAATTTGTTGTAAGAGATGAAGATTTGAAAAGACGTATAAAAGAACTTGAAGGATAATATAATTTGGTATATACTTATATATAAATATATCTATTATTTAATTAAAGATGAATCTTAGAGAATACCAAACAACTGCTTTAAAGCAGTTAAATCTTCAACTCCAAAATCAGAACAAAGCTCCCTTACTTGTCCTGCCTACAGGTGCTGGTAAAACAGTTATCTTCTCAGAGCTAGCAAAAGACTTTGTTAGTAAAGGTAAGAGAGTAATGATTCTTGTTCATAAAAGGGAACTTATCAAACAAACCTGTCAAAAACTTGATTTGATTGATTCTGAATACGGAATCATTGCTTCTGGTTTTCCCAGGGATAATACTCAACCTTTACAAGTTGCTTCTGTTTATACTCTTTACAGAAACATTGAAAGAGAAAAGTTTGTTCCTAACATAATTATCTTTGATGAAGCACATCATATTGCTGCATCTACATGGTTGAAGATTGTCAAAAGATACAAAGATGCCATAAAGGTAGGTGTAACAGCAACTCCAATACGTTTAGATAATAAACCTTTAGGTAAATTCTTTAACGTACTTATTTCTGATGTACAAACTAATGACTTAGTTTCAAAAGGTTATCTATGTAATCACAAAGTATTTGCTGGAGCTAAACAACCTGATTTAACTGGTTGCAGATTAAAAAGAGGAGAGTATCAAAAAAAAGATTTAAAAAAAGTAATGGATCAACCCATGATTATTGGTGATGCCGTTGAACAATATAAGAAACATTTATTAGATAAACCAGCTATTGCTTTTTGCGTTGATATTGCTCATGCTAAAAAGGTGCATGAAAAGTTTATAAAAGAAGGTGTTAAAGCAGAACTTCTAACAGGTGAGATGAAACTACCTGAGAGAGATAAAGTCCTTGATAAGTTAAGAAACCATGAGATAAGTGTTGTTGTTTCTATTGATATCATTAGCGAGGGAACTGATTTACCTTGCGTGACAGGAGCTATTCTTCTTCGGCCAACAAACTCTCTTGCTTTATATGTGCAACAGGTAGGAAGAATTCTTAGACCAGAAGAAGGTAAGACAGCAATAGTATTGGATCATGTTGGCAATACTTACAGGCATGACTTTGTTGATGTTGAACGAATATGGGAATTAGATTTTGATGAAGAAAAAATAAAAAACAAAGCTAAACCTATATTTAAAACTTGTAAGCAATGCAATTATGTTTTTAAACCACAAAAGGTTTGCCCTAATTGTGGTCACGAACTTACAAAAGAAGAATTACTTGAGATTGAAGGTCAGTTAGAAGAACTAAAAAGGAATCACAATAGAAAACCAGAAACTATAAAAGAAAAATATAAAACTTCAATATATGCAACATCAAAATACAACAATTCTAATTTATTAGATTTTGAATATTTAACCAAAAATAAAAAAGTAGTTTTTGAAACCAAGACTAATTGGAATACTAGTTTTTATTTAAACCACAATCAAGATAAACAAGTAAAAATAGGAGATAATATTATCTATTATGTAGGTCATAATCAACAAAAGTATGGCATAGTTGTTGGGTTTATTGATAAAGGAACAGATGATACTTATATGCATCCATATACTGTTCCACCAATCAATGAAAATACTCAAGAATATCTTTTCCCTGATTACATACAAAAAGGTAAAGAGTTAGGTGAGTTACAAGATATAAGAGAAAATGAACATTTTGACAAAATAATATTTTTAGGAAAAAGAACTCAACCATACATTCATATAAGAAACAAAGAGACAGGAGACATAATGAATTTGTATTTACGAAGATTGCGTAAGAAAAAAGATAAAACCCACGCAGGATACACTTGCATCATATTGACAGATGATGGATTAGAAACTTATGAAACTGCTGATAAAACAGGTTGGATGTCTACAAACTCTATAAACTTTAAACAGGGAGAAAAAGTAAGAAAAAGGATGAGAGGTTTTAAGTTTGATAGACGTTTAATGGATAATCTTATTGATGTTTGTAGAAAAGCTCATTTCAATGTTGGATACAAAATTGATTGGATACATAGAAACTACTATGCTAGAAAACTCAGCAGAGAACTACAGAGGATTTACAAATGAGAAAAAAACCTAAACAATACTTAGTAAATGATCCCTTACTAAAAATACATTTTAAAATTATCAATGGCAGACGTCATTGGATTACACCTCCTCCTTTGGACTATCAAAAATGAAACCAGTAAAAAAATCTATTCTTAAATTACGCAAACTTAAAGAAATAAGACGTAAAAACTTAGAGAAAAACTTTTTAGAAATACAAATGAAAGGACAGGATCATTATGTTTTTATTAAAGATAATGGTAAAGCACAAGTAATTTATGATCAAGGTCGGTGGGTCACAGAACATATAAGAACTGCTGTACTTAAATTTAATTATGAAATTGATAAAATCGAAAAATTATTAGTAAAAGATTTTACTGACGAAGAGATCAAGGAATACGAAA
>VTLG01015236.1_pt1 | contig 14310 bp, 12 predicted proteins | sample 4694571 | NCBI WGS metagenome assembly VTLG01 (sample SAMN12604809, study PRJNA352737) | marine metagenome | biome: ENVO:00000447; feature: ENVO:00000209|ENVO:00000569|ENVO:01000036; material: ENVO:00002151; isolation source: viral sequences binned using virsorter ...
GTTTGAGCTGCAGAAGTGTGAGTGGTTGCAGATGCAACATTTGTTGCGTATGTTGTGGTATGTGTAACTGACGCATCTGCACTTATATTTTCTGAGTTACTAAAAACTTGTGTGGTATTATCTGAACCTGCTTGAATATATTGTATATAAAGAACAGGTTGTGTTGTAGATGTTCCTGCTTTTACACCAATTACTTTTGCCTTAACACCAGAAGTTGCACCTGTGATTATAACAGGAGTTGTGGTGTTTAAATACTGTGCAACGACAACATCTTCTCCACCAAATTGTGATGCGAGTTGTATAGAGGTATATGCATTAGAGATTGATACTTGGCCTGGTATGATGACTGTACCATCTTTAAATATATTTTGTCCATGTCTTTCAATCTGATTTTGCAGAATAGACTGAAGTTGTGTTAACTCTCTTGCCTGAACTGCAAAGCCAGGTCTGAAAAGAACTCTATGAAAATTATCGTTGATGTCAAAATCATCATAATATGGTGATACGTTTAAATCTGTTTTCTGTGCCATAATTAAAACTCAATTATTAACTTAATGTCTTCTGTCTGGTCTGAAGCTCTTTGAATTGGTTTCCTATTTTCTATGTATACGATATCTCCACTGTCTGGGTCTAGTTCTGGATTAGAATATCCAGAAGTAAATACTGTTGTATTATTGTTTGCAAGGGTTACTGTTTCTGAACCTGTTGATTGTGGTGTTCCAGTTGCACCAGAGGTTGCACCTGTGATTAGGTTTGCACCACTGAAAGCAACATACGCACCTGTTGTTGAGTTTGTTCCAAAGTCACCAAATCTTTCTTGTTGATAATATAGTATCTTATTAGAACTATCCCATTCTACTACTTTACCGATTGCACCAGTAGATGCTTGTGATATTTTTTCATCTACATCAAACGTGCCACTTGATGTTGCGAACTTAACTGCGTAGGTTTGTCTTGCTGTAGAAGCACTTGCAACACTTGATGTACCAAATGCGTTTGGATTTACCACCAATCCTACTTCTCTAAAATCATTCTTTACAGAGAAGTCATCACCCTCTGCTTCTGTGATTGTTGTTGCAGTCATTACATAGTGTCCACCTAACTCATCTATTGCAGTGAAACCATGTCCACCCTTTGGGCCTATGACAACAGTAATTGCACCACCTGTTCCACTACCTAGTGTAGAAGATGATGTGAGAGAACTATCTGAGAATATATAATCTGAACCTAGATTGACTGTTGCAAATGTATATCCAGTACCAGCACTGTGAACTGTGGTGTCTGTACCAGCAGTTAAACCAAAAGATGCAATCGCACCACCTGAAACTGTGATACGAACTATTGCACCTGATGATGTTCCTTGATTTGTTCCATCTCCGTAGACAGCTGCATAGTATGTTCCGTCTGTGTAACCTGAACCTGGCGTTATAACTAAACTTTCTATCGCACCATCTGTTGCAGCTGCAGTAACAGTTGAATCATCAAAGACAGGTATATAATCTGTGGTTACATACTTTGCAGATTGTGACGCAGTAATCTTGTACATATACTTGAGAACATATCCACCCAACTCAAACGCAGATGTTGACTCTGATGTAGGTTCTGAACCACTATATGCAGCTCCACTATTGTTGTCTAGAACTTTATATACTCTAAAGTCTGATGTTACAAAGTAAAATTCTGAGTCAAAAAGATTTGATGCACCACTTGTTGCAGTATTAGAAGAACTAATATTATCTTTGTACATATCATAGACCGTATTGTTAGACCAGTTTCTTCTAGGTAATGCGTATGCAATATCTGAAGAGGTTATCTTCTTTGCACCTAACATTGAGTCCCAATTGTAAAACTCTCTGGATACACTGTCTGCTGGTGTGGAAGGTGAGGTATCACTTCCTCCAGTTGTTCCTGTTGTGAATGGTGTGGCCTTTCCTAAGAATAGGTAGTAAACATCTGCTGATGCTTCAGAGAAAGACTCAAAAAAGTTTCTTGCGTTGTGGCGTCTGAATTTTTCCGTAATGATTGCTGACATCTTAAATCCTTTTAATTATTTATACAACTTGTTAAGGGTTAATACCAGTTGCACCCTCTAAATCTATATTGTCCCCATTCGTTTCTTCTAGTAAGAAACCATTTGATGAGTCCTCTGTATCTGTTCCGTCTTCCAGTGCGATATCTCCAGTCCTTCTTGTGGTAATCACAGAAGAATGTGTGACTGGGTCGTATCCACTACTTGTACTATTTAGTGTGAAATTACTTAAGGGTATTGAACCGACACTTGGAAAGATATCTGAAGACTCCATCAAGAATACTCTTGGGTTTAATAATATCTCGTCCTCATCTATCTGTAATAATAACTTAAATCCAGCATCTGAACTAGAGCTGTCTGTTCCATTCAATATAATTAAACTACCAGTAGTTTCTCCAGTACCATCTTCCAGTAATACACCATCATCAATATCGTCATCTTGTGTAAGAGAACTTTCTATCGCAAGACTATCGTGTCCAGAAACTTGCGTACCACTCTCTAATAATATAGACTCTTTGAAAGAGTTAGTTGAATAATCCTCAACAACTAAACTACCTGTGTCCTCTGTAAGTATTCTTCTACTATCTCCATCTATCTCTTCTCTTATGATTGCATCTCCAGCATCTAGTCCAGTTGCATCTGTTCCATCTAATACTATGACACCAAAGTCCTCTAACAAAATACCATCTGCTTCTTCTCCGTTAGCTTGACTTGATTCCATTTGACCATTATCTCTATACTTTGTAACATACTTGTTTTCTTCTTCTAACTCAATAAAGAACTCACTATTTTCAAGTGCGATTGGTGAAGTGCTTTCCTCTAACACAATATGGTGTCTAAACTCTAGTGGGTTAATATCAAAGTTGTTCTCTATAATCACCTTATCTCTTCTGATAAAGTCTTCAAATGTAAAACTTCCTATCTGTCCAAGTTGTAATGCACTACTATTATTTTCTTCTATGATAATCTTCTCACCAGCATTCTGTCTTGCTTCACCAATCTGAGATACATAAGAGTCTTCTGTAATTAATCTTGCAGTATCAATATCGTGTGCATCTTCCATATCAATATTGTCACCAGCATTAGAACCTGATGCGTCTGTTCCATTCAACACGATAAATCCATAACTGTCTGGGGCCTGTGTCGCATTGAGAACTAGATTGTCTGATACAAATGGTGTAGTCCCATCTTCTGCAAGAAAGAGTGAACCATCTTCATTTACGATATTATTAGACTCTAAATCTGTATTACCAAAATCCTCTAGACTTAACAATAGTCCATTCTCTAATTGAATACCCATGACATCTTCAAACTCGAATGTGTTTGTTGCAATGTGTGTGAGTAGATTTCTACTTTGTCTGACTGTGGGTCTTACACTTAACTTGACTGTATGTTCTATCGCAAGTGTCTTATCATTCAACCCACCTCTACCATTGTGGGCACTCTCTGCTTTCATAATACCACCAGCAACTTCGTTATCTACAGTAAATCCTTCGTAGAGTATATCATCACCTTGACTAATGAAACCATCTTCAAGTGCAAATACGTTTCCATCTTCTGCAAGTATGTTATCATATTCGTCAGTAGATGAACCAGACTCCACATCTATCTTACCACCTACATCATTGAACCCATCACTTGAGTCTAGTATTACATACGCAACATCATAGTCGTATCCATCTGGTTGTAGTCCCTCCTCAAGTAGTATGGAAATATTACTTGGTGTGTTAGATGCAGCTACAGCTGATGAACCATCAAGGATAAGTTTGTCACCACCAACGTGACCTGTTTCATAAATGATTTTATCATCTCTGTGTGTGATACCAGACTTAGTTGCTTGTAATCGCATTGGAAATACTTGTTCAAAAATATTCTCAAGAGCAGATGCAAGGATTGGTGAGAACTTCTCTTCGTAATCAGGCAACTCAGAACCAGCATTTCTTACACCAACATTGAGTGCAGTTGCAATTGTCACTTTACCAAATGGTGCAAAACCAGCTGGGTGAACTGCTTTCTTTAATTCGTTTAAGTATGTTGATAGTGACGCACCAATCTGAACCTCATAAGAATAATCTTGATAGAAGAATGAGTCTTGGATACGAATTAAATCTTCACCCACAATACTTTCGATACCATCATAGTTTCCTACTGAGGTTGAAGTGGTCGCAACAACTGTCGTACCTTTTGCAATGTCAGCTTTAACAATTGTTCCAGACGCACCACTCGAATCAGTTATAGTAACATTCTTTTTAGAAAAGTCAATACCACTTTCGTGTATGATATCTGATGCAACGTCAATACCAGATGCAGTCTGGTCATAGACCATATTACCATCACCAGTTTCATCTGGGAATAATAATGAACCCATTGCATCTGTACCATCTGAGTCTGTTCCATTTAATATAAGTAGATTACCAAACTCCTCTGTAGACACTCTATCATTTTCATCTCCAGTGTTACCAGCTTCAATCACTAGGTAACTTGAGTTAGGATTATTTTCTCTGTATCTGTTTAATAAAAGTTTACTACCAGCGTGTTGAACTTGTTCATTATGTACACCCTCTAAAAGTATTTCACCACTGTTGTCCTCTTGTATAAGACTTCCTAAAGAAGTAAACGGTATTGTGTTTGCTTCCATTTTAATATTATAAGTTTGTTTACTCTCTCCGTCTAATAAAACAAATCCACCGTCTTCTAATAGTATACCTTCACCATCATCAAAGTCTAATTCATCTTCAAGTAAAATACCTTGAGGTTCAAGAATGGTTGTTCCTTTTTCTAAAGCAATCTGTTCGTTGAAAGTTCCCTCTTGTTCTTGCACTGTCCTGATTACATCTTCGAATGTTGTGTCGAGAACTTTCGTGTTAGAGTCGAAACCTTTAACCACACCAGTATGAGTTGTTAATGTATTAGTAGCTGCAAATGTTCCTGTAACATCTTTAAGAATAAAGTGAGCTCTTAATTCTATCTCTGGTGAATTTGTAATAGAGTAATCAAATCCTGTATTGTTTACATTAATTGATTTTGCAGAACCAATATCATTTGTTAATGCAGTAAGAACTGCACCAGTTCCATTTGTGCTTGTGACTGTAACTGTAGGTAAATCAGAATTATAAAGTCCACCTTCTGCAATATAAATTCTTTGAATTGAACCTCTCTCTGATGAACTAAATGTATCTTCCTCTAAAAACAGTCTGTCGTTTGCAGTACCGAATGTATCGTTTGTTTCTACAACTGTATCAGTGAGTAATGAGAAACCAGCATTAGAACCAGCACCATCTGTTCCGTCTAATATGATATCACTGTTTGCATCTGAACCATTTACATCTGTTCTATCTAAAACAATATTGAATGTTTCTTCTGATGCAGTTGTTCCATTCTCTATAATGATTACATCTGTGGTTACTTCAGAGTCATCAAGTGTTCCAGTTTCTAATTGTATTCCACCACCAACTACAGAAACGAAACCAGACGCAGATTTAGTATCACTCTCTGAAGTTGTAAAGGTAAGAACATCTCCTACCTCATATCCAGAACCAGCATCATCAACTATGACTTCACTTACTGAACCACTTGTGATACCACTGACAACTAACTCTGCTTTGTTGTTTCCTAAATTTTCTATCTCCACTGGTTCTTGGTCTGTATGAAGAATACCATTATTAGATAATGATGCAGAGGATAGTATAGCTTCAACTGTAAATGAAACATCAACATCTCGCACAGTAGAGTTTGCAGTGATTGTTTCACCGTCTATAAATGTTCCATCTATACTTGCAAGTTCTAATTCTGTAACAGATACAGTTCCCTCTTGAAACGTAATCGCATCATTAACAATTGCAGTTGTACCAGATGTTTGTCCAGTAATCTTTTGATTAATTACCTCATCACCAGACACCCCAGTAAAACCAGCACATCTTAAAATTGTTTCTGTTCTCCAGTCACCATCTGATACACGCAACATATGTTCTGTAGGATAAAAGATATTTGCCTCTTCTCCAAGAAGTATTCTAAAGAATAATTCGTGTCCTTCTCTCGTACCTTTAGCTGCATATAAGTCTTTGATGTTCTTAAGTAGTTTTCTTTTTGATACACTGGTTGCAAGAGAGTTTGGAATAGAAGTCATCAATGATGTTCTCATCTGGTCTAAGAAATCAAAGATGGTATTATCTACATCTGCGTAATCTAAAAGTTGTTGTATATTTTGTATTGGGTTTGCACGATAGTTTGTAAGTTTACCTTGAGCACCAGATGTTCCACCAGTAAAGGTTTCGTCTGTAACAAACTTTTGTTGTGATGAAATATACAGTTTTAGATTTCTTGAGTCTTCTATAAGTATAGTTGCAGTCGCACCAGAGGTTGCACCTGTGATTGTTTCACCATTTACAAACTGTGCAGTATCTTCTGTAAGTATTCTGTCACCATCTACTTCATCTAACACATACGCAACAGTGGTTGTTTCATAACGCACATAACTATTAACCACCTGATAAGTTACTTGACCAGCTTCTAAAAATCTATAATACTCTTTTAAAAACTTTACAAAAACTGGGTGGTCGGCCTGAATAAAATCAGGCACCTGTCCTTCTATAAGTGGTGATAACTTAGTCTGAAGTTTTGACTTCTCGTCTGCCATGTTTTAATAACTCGAAGATGTAGGATAAGATGTAGTAGTATTAACTGATGTTGTACTTGCAGTTCCAGTCGTGGTGGTTGTGTAACCCACACCTGTTGTTGCAGTTGCATCTATCTGACCTGTTATTGTGGAGTTCGTTAAATCTATTTCTAGTATTTGATTACGAACTGGGATAATATCATTTGAACTTGGTATTGCAGTTACTCTTATGGAAACAGAACTTTGTCCATCTATATTTGATATTGCAGTTATTTTTAATGCGTTAATAGATATAGTTCCATTTGCATAATCTATCGCACCAGCTGAAGAATTTAAGTAAGTCCTCACACCAGACACTAAAGAGTATACTCTTAATGAACCAGCACCATCTTCATCAAAGAAATATTCTGTGGTGGTATCTCCATCAATCTGAAAACCAGTTGACGAAATCACACCACCTCCACTTTTATTATGTTCGGAGTGAGGATTGTATATTGCATTTCCAAAATTAATTGTATAGTTTGTTGATGTGTTTAGTGATGGTGCAAAAAATTTACCCATAGTTACAGTTGTCGTATTATTTAATATTGCACTATCAACATCATCTATTTGACCTGTTAATTGTGAGTGTCTAAATGGTGCATTAAATGTTTCTAATCTTGTTTCTGTATATGATGTTAAAGTATTACTAACTAAACTTTCTAAATCAGCTTTACCTAAAGTTGTCACAGATGAGTTGTAATTAAATGTTATATTTAAAATTAGATATGTTATTTCTGCATCAACAATCACTGGTGTAATAGATGCAACTTTAAAAGAACTTAAATCTTTGACCAAGTTTTCTTTTTGTGTCGTTGTGAGATTAAGTCCTGTTGTGCTTTTTACCGATATAAAAACCTTACCATACTCTGGTGTAGAACTTACACCTGTGCTTGTGTTATAACTTCCGTCTTCTCCACCCCATACTGAAACAGCTTGTGTATTATTAAAAAGTTTTCTCACATATACTTTATAATCTTCTGTTGTGACTGCACGACCTTGTGATGCGTAGTCAAGTGGTGCGTTTAATTTTATAGAACTTATGCTCTCTGGTTCTGCACCACCAACTGCGTTTGATACAGTTGTAACTGATATATTTGTAACAGCATCTATTGCCTCTGTTCTTACAAAAGATGATGCACCATTAGCTGCAGTCTTATTTGTAATCACATAATTTAGTTGTACAATATTACCATCTGAAACTGCAACACTTGTCGCACCATCTCCAAAGTAAATTTCAAACTTACCACTCTCTGTTTCTTGTAAATAATAAACTGTACTTGAACTAGAGAGTTGTGTTATGTCTGTTGCTTTTGTATAAGTTGTACTTGTTGTATCAGAAACAGAATTTTGAACTTGAACCGTAAGTGTTGATGTATCTGCACGAACATCTGTTAACATAAATCTTTGGTCAACATCATTACTATCTACTAAATACTTTGTCGTTGCAAATGTTCCTTCATAAACCTCTGTGCTATCAAATGGAATTGAGTTACCTGTGTTTTGTTTGGTTACATCTGATATGGTTACGAACTGATAATCCACACCATCAACCCTTGAAACAAATGATGTACCAGCAGGCATAGTTGCAGATGGATTACTTGTTGTAAGTGTCACGTTTATTGTTGCTTTAGGAGCTCTAGGTGAACCTACTTCATACCCTAACATCTTTGCGTGAGATACCACACTAGAACGCAATGATGCACTATCTAAGAACATTTCGTTTGCTAACATATTTGCATTAAACCCAAGATAGTGTGTGTTGTATGCAAGAGTGTCAAGAAGAATGTTCATACCAGAACCTTCAAAGTCGTAGTCAGTAAATTCTGATTGACCTTTTAAAAATGTTTTTAAGTTTTGTTTTACTTGGTCAAAATCAAATTCTGTAACTCTTAATCTTTTTTCATTTACTGCCATCTATCTTAACCTCTCTAAAAATGAGTCAAGTTGAACTAACTCTGTTGGTGCATTCACAATATAAAAGTATACTGAAACTTGATATCCATTTAAATCTACATCAGGTATAGCTTGCACACCCACAAGTCTTGCTCTAGGTTCGTGGTTCTCTATTGTGTCTTGTATCTTTCTTGCAATAACATTAGAGGTCATAGGTGTCATATTTTCAAATAATAGTCCTCTTACATTTCCCCCTATCTCTGGGTGAAATGGTTTTTCAAAAGTATTATGTAATATTAAATTACGAACAGAGCGTTTGATTGCTTCAACATCTGTCACTTTATTCAAGTCATTGTTTGACTTACGACTAAAGAACAAATCTAAATCTTTGTACTGTTGTGCATTTCTAGTGCTTTCATTATTTCTTTGTGCGTCATTATATGCAGACATACCTGTACTCCTACTGTTTTATTTATAAGACTACTTTGGAAATAAACCTTTTGGTGGTTTTAAATTTTGTGGTATCTTCGTAGATAATGACATACCAGATAATTCATTCAATACAGGTGTAACTTCTTTAATGATTGGTTGTGCAGCTTCAGTTACATCAGTGATACCACCTTGTATATCTGCTGATATTTGTTCTTGTGCAGATGCAATGTCAGAGGATATCTTTGCTTGTACTTCTGGTCTTGCAAGTATATTACTTGCCTTTGTTGTAAGTGTAGATATCTCTGCATTAAAATCTACATTTGTTTCAATGTCTGCAATCTTTTCTATCGCACCCTCTGCTTGTGCAAGGACACTATTTTGTGCTTTTTGTATCGCCTCTGTTGCACCTGCTTCTAACTCAAAGTTTGGACAGTCTTTACACACATCAAAACTTGCACCACCAGATACTATTGACCCCAAACTTGATGCGACACTACTTGCTTCAGATATTGCATCATTGATTAAAGAACTCGCACTTGCAGATGGGTCTAGTGCTCCAGACAACGCACCAGTTGCTGTAGATAATGCTGGAGCTGCCTGTGCGACTAAATCATCAAGATTAAATCCACCACTAGATAATGCACTTCCAAAATTTTCTGTGATTGAGTTCAACTTAGATTGATAGTCTAAAACACCTAGTGGATTTGATAAATCAATACCTGCTAATGAAGTCAACTCTGTTTGAAAACTTAAAGGAGGTACGGTTGGTAGAGTTGGTAACAGACCTTGAACCTGTGCAGTGACAGATGACATTTTACTATCTGCTAAAGATTTTAAATCTGATGCAGAGGTAAATGTTCCAGCTCCACCTAGTTTAGATTTAAGTGAGTCTTTAAAATCAGTTGACGCAGAGGTGATTGCGTCAAGGTTAAGATTTGCTCCACAGGGTAATGACATTTGTTTCTCCTATGATATTCCTGCTATCTCTGTAGCAGGGTCTTTTGCAGTTCTACTAGCTTCTGTGAAGAAGTTATCAAAATCAGTTCCAGATAGTTTTGTAACTTCGTGTTCTTTTTCAATTCTCTCTTGGAATTTGTCAGTGTAATGATATGTTGCGACACCACTATGTTTAATTTGTGTTGTACCTGATATAGTTGTTGCAAGTGAACCATATGTTTCTGTGACTGAACCAGTTGTTGTTTGAGTGATACCACCACTACCCACAGTTTCAGATAAACTTGTTTCGTAATTAATTGTGACTGCATCAGCAGAACCATGTGTAGTTGTTCCACCAGATTGTATATCAATTGTTTGACCTCCCACGATAGACATATTTGTAGTTGCGAAATGAGTTACAGACGCAGTGTTAGATGCAACAAAAATATCCTTGACTACAAATACATCTTGTTCCCCACCGATATCTCTTCTTTCATTTCCTGTAACTGTTGTTGTTAAATTACCACCTGAACTTCCTGTACCGATAGACGCAAGATAATCTTTAGAAACATTAATAGAATAATTACCTCGTATCTCACACTCAAGATTACCACCAGCATCTCCAGCTCCTATCTTTACAATCTCACTCTTACCAACTCTACGAATAAAGTTACCACCTATGTCTAGTGTGTAATCTCCTGTGACAAATTGTCTTACACTTCCATATACCGATAAATCTAACGCACCACCTATTTCATTACTTGCGTTGATAACAATCTTTTTATTTTTTGCGATTATTTCGTAATCATCATAGACAACTTTAACAACTCTTGTTCCCTGTGGGTGTATCTCCTCAAATGTTCCAGACATATGTTCTTTAAATAATCTTTCTTGGTCTGGTGTATCATCTATCTCAAAGATGTGTCCACTTTCTGACTCAAAGACATGGTTAAAAGGATATTGTGAAGATGGATATGAGTCTTGGTCACTGAATACAGACTTGGGGTGAGGTTCACTCCAAGCACCGCCAGATACTCTTGTTGAAAACTCAGTGGAGTTTAGTAGACCTGGCCTGTCTGCCATTGGAACTGCACTTGCCCCACCTAGTTTATTCTTTCTTCTGCGTATTAGAGATTGGTGTGTTTCAGATACGATACCCTGTGCAAGACGATTAGTGTCTGGTTCATTGATTGAATGATTGGAATGTGTAATCTTTTCGGAAGGATACTTTGCGTTAGGGTCACCAAATCCTTTAGTCGCATCTGCAACTGAAGTAGGTTTGCCTGGAAGTGAACCTATAATCAATGGTTGTTGTTTTTCGACTGCGTCAAGAAAGAAACCCACAACCCAAGTTCCTTCAACAAGAAAAGTGGGAGTGCTCCCTAGTCCTTGCATGGAAGGGTCGGTAACTGGGTGCATAACATGAGCCCACGGCAGGTCACTCTTTGGAATGTCTTGTAAACTTTCCGAATGCCAACCTAAACAACGAACACGAACTCTACCTAATTTTTCTGGGTCGTTTCTATCTTCCACAACTCCAGTGAACCAGACGAAACCGTCTGCTCCCATAAAGTAATTATCTTTCATCAATACTCCTTATGGAGTATTTAGACCGTCAGTGTAAATCAGGGTCACGACCTAAACGCACTTTCTCTTTCATCTCGTACTCTTCAATATGAAGTTCTTCTCTTCCATTCTCTTCCATATTCTGAATAGCATACTTTGCTTGGTCGTAATCTAAAGAATCATGTAATATCACTTTTTTTATGATGCGATATTTTAACATAGTGAAAGTTATATAGGGATTTATTATTTTACATCTGCAAAAGTATACCACCCAGTTGCGATATATTTTGTCTGTGACTTACTTACAACACCATGATGAAAGTGCGTCCAATACGCAGGCCATATCACCAATCTTCCCTCTACTGCGTCAATTGTTTTATCATACTGCGTATAATATGTACCGCCTCCATCTGTCACTGTATTTAAATAGATAGTCCATACCATCATTCTATTTTGGATTATTCCATTGTTTTCTGTGTGTGGTAATCGATAACATTGATTAGGTTTATATCTTTGTAAATTAAAACCATAGAAAAGACCAAAGGTATAAACACTTTTGAGTTCTGGGTTCATATCAACATACTTTTGCGTATAATCATATAGTGTCTTATTGATGATTTGATTAGAAGGTGCGTACTCTTTCTTATTGAAAGAAAATCCTAGAGTATCGCAATCTCTATCTTCTTTCTTATATTCTTTTTCTTTTTTATCATAATCACTTTCTGCAAAACTTTCAAAGTGTTCTATGATTTGTTTACACTCGTCAGAGGAAAGTGCGTTATCAAATATACTAATAAAATCTCTCATCAATACCCTACCAGATTACCAGCAATCATTATTCTCTCGTGGTCGCAAGGTTGCTCTGGAACTTCGTGATGTATCCAGCCAGGAAAGATAATCATCTGACTCTCTTGAGGAACAATCCGATAGTTTGCGTGAGTAAAGACTAGAGGACTACAATCCTCACACGCCTTCACGCAGTATGTCCAACTCCAAGTATCAGGCCAGTGCGTATGACTACCTGTCGATTGACCTTGATTATATATCAATCCCCAAGAACTAGATATCTTATATTGTATGGGTCTATTCCTTCCGTCTTCGTAGGTTCTTGTCGCAAGAGGCATTAGAGATGCAAGTTGTATAGCTGCATTCCCTAACATACGAAAGGACTTGTACCTGTCGTGCATATCCCACTGAGTCATCAGACACTTCGCAGATGCGTTTCTTCCTTGCAGACCATCACCAGCTTCTCGGATATTCTCTTCCAAGATTTTATTCAAGTCCTCTACATTCGTTAGAGTTTCCGTATGGACAGGGAACTTTTCGTCAAAAGGTATCATCATAGAGAATCTTCTCAGTTACGATTCGAGTTTTTTTTCGTCTAACCAAGAAGCATCTGGAGTAGGAGAAGGAACATCTACTACTACACCGTCATTCTCTAGATTCTCTTTATACTCTTTCATATCTTCGTGATTATAGTTAGGACGATACACCTCTACAGCTGCACCACAGTTCGGACACGACAGGTTAGTCACCACATCATATTCCTCACTGAAACCATCTAAGTCGGAGTCACCACCCCATATCAGTTCTGTCCCACAATGCCAACAGTTCATTAGAACTTCTTTCTTGCGAGGTCTTCATAGTAATCTCTTGTCGTCTTCGGTAATCTATCCCAAGATGCGTAATTACATTTGAAGGTTCTCTGGTCGCATTGAAACAACTCTTTAGCTCTTTGTAGATAAAAGTAACTATGGTCGTTTGCAGTTTTGGTTACACTCATATTCACCACCTTTCATTTTTGTTAAAGATTATATTATACACACCACCAAAGGGTTTGTCAACTTCTACCGATATCTTTGATGTCTTTCGGTGAGATGACTTGGTAGGCTCCTTTGTTGTACGCAATCGCAACTGTATATGTTTTCTCAGTCTTTCTTTCAGGTTTCTTAACACATGGACTCCAATCTGGTTGTATGAATGTTTCTTTTCTTTCTATAGGTTGTTCTGTATGGTAGTTCACAGATAGCATTGTTCTATTTACTCTTTTGGGTTTCTTATCTAAACCCATAGATGCCAACCACTTCTTGTGTGACTTTTCTGCAACAAGTAATGATTGTGATTTCTTTTTCTTTCTTTTCTTAGACCTACCAACGTGATTGTACATAGGGTGCATTAATGCCATGCAACACCACCTATCACTGCACAACCAGATACTTGTATTGCAATGTATATACAAAGAAATAGGATTAACAACTTACCGTAATCCAAATCCCATACAGTACCCTCTCCGAAGTAGTGTATAAACTTATCAGCCTTACTCTTTATTTTCTTTTTCATAGTATCTCCTAATATCCAAAATAGGTAGTCATTACATATGCAAAGATACACACATACGCAATGTAACCTAATCCACAATAAATATAATATCTCATAAGTACATTATATTCAAAAACAACACTGCTGTCAAGAGAAATATCCAGAATAGAAATGTAGGATAGTTCATATCGCAATACTCAGAAATACTGCGAATGTTAAAACCATAATCCAGAACATAAACTCTTGATACCTCATTTGTTTTCTTTCCATACTGAGTAAGGAGTTGTGTCATTCTTATTCACTCCTACCTCACAGATGTACTGCAACTTACTCTCTATTCTCTGAAGTATCTCAACCGCTTCTGCAGCTTCATTGTGATATGGTTTTGGTTCGACCATCTCACGTTCTCTTACGACCCCAGTGTCAGGGTTTCTCTCATATATCTTAGGCATAATCTCTCCTTTACTTTTCAGTATAC